>Ga0114930_10000492_pt1 | contig 40831 bp, 38 predicted proteins | sample AnhtaG_FD_87300 | JGI IMG/M metagenome (GOLD analysis project Ga0114930, IMG submission 87300) | Deep subsurface microbial communities from Anholt, Denmark to uncover new lineages of life (NeLLi) - Anholt_01485 metaG | ecosystem: Environmental > Aquatic > Marine > Oceanic > Sediment | place... | reverse complement strand
GCTCGCCAAGGCGGCCGGCTTCAACCTGGTGCGCCTGCACATCAAGACGGCCCCTCGGATCACACTGGACCTGGCCGACGAGATCGGCCTGCTGTTGTACGAAGAGCCGCCTATCGGCTGGATCAAGAAGTCGCAATGGATGAAGGAACGCTGCGAGCGCGAGGTCCGCGAGATGATCCTCCGCGACCGCAACCACCCCTCGGTGGTCATCTGGGGCATGCTGAACGAATCCGGCAACGCCGGCTACGAGACCGGCGGCGGGGCGCAGATCATCAAGGACGACCTGTGCCGCCTCGCGCGCTCCCTGGATCCCACGCGCATCGTGATCGACGACTCGGGCGGGGTGAACGGGACCCGCGAGCCCGCGCGCCTCATGCGCCCATATCACGACGACCTCGAGGTCTACGACGACCTGCACATCTATCAGCGCGCGCCCGTCGACCGCGACATCGAGTTGTACTACCGCCACAGCGGCGAGCCGGACCTGCTGTACTTTCTGTCGGAGTTCGGCTTCGGCGGCATGGAGGACCTGCCGGACGTCATCGCGCAGTACGGCGACCAGAAAGACACGCTAAAGGACGCCCGGTTTCTTAAGGCCATGCTCGATGCGGCCCAGCAGGGCTACGCCGAGCGCGGCCTTGACCGGGTGTTCGGGGACTTCTCGCAGTTCGCGGCCGCGGCCCAGCGCCTGCAATGCGAAGCGGCCCGCTACCAAGTGGACGCCTGCCGGGCCAACCCGAAGCTGGCCGGCTACTGCTATACCCAACTGTGCGACGCCGGGCACGAGTTCTGCGCGGGCGTCCTGGACCGATGGCGCCGGCCCAAGCCCGTCTTCAAGACCTTCCAGCAGGTGCAGGCCGCGTTGCGGCCGCTCATTCACGTGCCCCGGACCAACCTCGTGCCGCGCCAGGAGGTCCCGCTCAGCGTGACGCTGGTCAATGACGCGCGTATCGAGGGGCGGGCCGACCTGTCGCTGCAAGTCATCGGCCCCACGAACCAGGTGCTCTGGAAGAAGAAGCGCTCCGTCAAGCTCCCCCGAACCGGCAAAGAGCTGTGGTCGGGCAGGATCTCGGCTTCCGGTTCAACCGGCACGCACAAGTTCGCGGTCCGGCTGATGCGCGGCGGGCGGCGGGTCGCCGAGAACATCCTGGCTTTTCACGTGTTTCCACCGGTCCACCCCTCCGAGGTCGAGATCAACGTGCTCGATCCCGAGCGGAAATGGATCAAGCGGTGCGCGGCCTTGGCCAAGCTCGGGGCCATCCACGCCCCCATCCACATTGTCCCGCCCCTGGCCAACACGGTCCGGGCCTACCCGGACAACGACCTGGCCCAGGTGCTGGCCCAGGTGGCTGGGGGCGCGGTGGCCGTCGTGTTCGGGCCGCCGGACGACTGGAACGACCTGGCCGCGCGGATCGACCCCGCAGTCCGGGCGACCAACAAGGACGCGGCCGGGGCGTTCCTGGGCGTGTACCATTACGCCAAGCTCCACCCCGTGTTCGACGGCCTGCCTGCGCGGTGCCTCATGGGCCACGCCTACCGCAACACGGTGGCCGCCAAGACCTTTCTCGAACCGAGCGACGAAGACATCTGCGGCGCGTTCGACACGACCCCGATCGCCCAAGGCCACTACATGATGGGCCAGACGGACTGGTGGGGCAGCGACGTGCTCGTTCGGCGCTACGGCAGCGGCCGCCTGGTGTTCACCCACTTGCGCATTCTCGAGAACCTCGGCGACGACCCGGTGGCCGACCGGCTCTTCGTCAACATCCTCGGCCATTTCGCGCGGCGGTCCGTCCCGCCGCGCCAACTGATGCCGCTGGACCAGCGGGCCGTCGAGTGGCTGCGCCACGAGCGCGCCGAGGACGTGCGGCGGTGGATGGTGATCGGCCCCTTCCCAAATTGGGCCGGCGAGGGGCACGCCAAGGCCTATCCACCGGAGCACGAGCGCCAGTTCGACGCCACGTATCCGGGATGGTACACGGCCATCGGCTGGAAGCCGTGGTACTCACGGGCCGCGGCCGATCACCTCGTTGACTTCCAGGAGGCGTTCACGCCGGTCTACGAATACTACCCGCGTTTCGACAACGGCGTGGGCTACGCCTACGCGGAATTCAGGAGCGACCGGCGTGTCGAGGCCATCGCCCGCATCGGGCTACGCAACGCCACGAAGGTCTGGCTCAACGATAGGCTCATCCACGAGAGCAACCGCCAGATCCCCCACGATCAGACGGCCTGCGAGAGCGCACCATGCCTTATCAAACAGGACCGGAACGCACTGCTGGTCAAGGCATCGAAGATACCCGGCCCCTTCGGCTTCTCGTTTGATCTCGAGCCCGCCGGCACAGAACCCCTCCAGATCAAGTGGTGGAAGTAGCCCGCGCCTCTCTCGGCATTCGGTTGCGGCGGGCTTGAACGGCCGGACCGAAGCGGGCAGGATAGAGCCCGGCGAGCAGGCAATCCGCTCAGCCGGGCCCGCGCGGAACTTCTGGTCGCGTTGGCGGATCGAGCATTCAGTGATAGGTAAGCGTTCAGCCAAGGATGAACGCTTAGAGTGGTAGTATAACCTCGAGCGGAGACAACCCATGCCAGTCGTCGTCAAAGCCATCGTCTTCACGGCCATGGTCATGCTCACTGTGGTCTCGATGTGGACCACCTACGTCAGCCTGAACGACTCGGTCCTGCCCGAGCCCAAGGTCAACATCCATTTTACCGACGAGTTCGTTTGGTCCTGTTCGGTGGTTGCGCTCGGCCTATCGGTGGCCATCGGCCTGATGCTCTTCGCGATCAAGGTCGCCATCATTGACGAGCAGAAGCGGCTGAGCCTCGTCGGTCTCGTCGGCCTCAGCATCGTCGCCTTCATCAGCATCTCATTCAACATGGACGTGTTCTACCGCACGGCCGACAAGGACTTCTTCCTCAACTACTCGGCGGCTCGGATAAAAGGCGTCTACCAGGATTACCTGGTGGAAACGCAGAAAAACCTGATCGAGAGGCGCGATGAGGTGCTCAAGCTGGTGGCCAAACAGGAAGGCGAACTGGACGCCGAGATCCGGGGGCTGCGCATCGCGCCCGAGGGTTACGGGCCCATCGCGCGCAGTGAGGACTATGAGCTTACCCTGCTACAGAAGACCACCGGCGTCGAGCTCTCGACCATCCAAGAGGTGATGGCCCAGAAACAAGCGGCGGACAAGCTCCTTGCCTCAACGAAGCCCGCCACCATAAACGAGATCGAGCAACTTCAGCAACAACTGCGCGTGGTCCTGACCGATGTGGCGGCCGCGGCGCTCGTCCCCTTGCCCGAGCCGGTCAGGCTCGAGAGCCCCCTGTTCGCCGTGGCTGCCAAGCTCTTCGACTTCCGCACCGTCGGCTTCAAGGAGATCATTATCTTCCTGCTCGCCTTCTTTCTCGACCTCGGCGACATCATCGGCTACAGCCTGGTCCCGGCCAAGCAGAAGAAGCCCCGCACCTTGGCCCTCGCCGCCGGACCGGACTTCGTAGGACCCGACACGTCACTGCCGGAGCACTTGCGCGAACGGCGCCTCCCAGACCCCACAGAGGCGCAACGCCCGCTCGAGTTGCCCGATGAGTCTGGGGGCGCCTCGTCAGGTCGAACAGCCGCCAAGCAAGCGGCGGCGGTCGGCGGCGAGGCCCCGGCCCGAAGCCCGGACGCGCCGCGGCGTTCCAAGGGGAAGCACCCCTTCGGTTTCCGAAGGTAGTCCCCTCAGGGTGGGTGGCGCCTTCTCGCCGCCTCGCTTGTGGCCGGAGAAGGCCAGGCCCCGGCGCTATTGCGGGTTGTTCACGAGGGCGAAGATGAGTTCGGCCTCGGCCGCGATGGCGTGATCGATCTTCGCGACCGCCTTGACGGTGCAGGTGTCCTTCTCGCAGGACAGCATCTCCGCCTCGGCCACGATCTGGTCCCCGGGAACCACCTTGCGGTGGAACTTGGCACGGTCGATGCCGAGCAGGAAGGCGACTTGAGTGGGCCGGCCGTTGTCGGCGCCCGCCGCGTCGTTGCACAGCAGCACCGAGCTCACCTGGGCCATAACCTCGATAACCAGGACGCCCGGCATCACCGGCGCGCTCGGCCAATGGCCCTGGAAAAACGCCTCGTTGACGGTCACGTTCTTGATGCCGACGACGCTCTTGCCGGGTTCCGATTTCAGAATGCGGTCGACGAGAAGGAACGGAAACCGGTGCGGCAGCACGCGCATGATCATGCTTACGTCCAAGGCGGTGTCTTCAGACGCCCTGGCGGCCTCGACCGTTCCTGGCGCTGCGTGCCCGTTCAGATACACGCTCTTGATCTGTTTCGAGAACATCACGTTCTTGGCGTGGCCCGTCTTGACCCCGATGACGTGACCCTTGAGGCGGCGCCCAAGCAGATACATGTCGCCGATCAGGTCCAGGATCTTGTGCCGCACGAACTCGTCCGGGAAGCGCAGGGCGTCGTTCAGGATGGCCTCGTCGCCGATGACGACGGCGCTCTCGAGGCTGCCGCCCTTGATGAGGCCCTGCTCCTGGAGCATCTTGACCTCGCGCAGGAAGCAGAACGTACGGGCCGGGGCCAGCTCGTTTTGGAAGACCTCCGGTGTGATGGAGAAGGTGGCGTACTGGGTGCCGATGGCCACGTGGTCGTAGGCGATGGTCATCGTCATGCGCAGCTCATCCGCGGGCAGGACGCTCAAGGTCACGTCGTCGTGGCGGTAGAACACCGGCTCGGTCACGGTGATGTACTTGCGGTAGGCCGCCTGTGCTACCAGGCCGGCCTCCCCGAGCACGCGCGTGAAAGGATACGCGCTCCCGTCTCCATTGGGAATCTCGGGGCCGTCGAGTTCGATGGCGATGTTGTCGATGTCGAGCCCGTACACGGCCGCCAGCACGTGCTCGACCGTGTGCACCTTGGCCCCGTTCAGGCCGATGGTGGTTCCCCGGGACACGTCGATCACGTGGTCGATATCGGCCTGGATGGCCGGGTTCTTCGGCAGATCGGTCCGGTAGAAGGTGACGCCGCTGTCCGGGGGCGCGGACTTGAAGGTCATGGTGGTCAGGCTGCCGGTATGCAGCCCGATGCCCGAGAAGGACACCTCCTTGGCGATCGTCTTCTGCTTATCCATGCAGTTGCTCTTCCAGTTCGCGAACGCGGCGCTCGAGCTGCCGAACCCGCTGCCTCGTGTCCGGCAGGCGCCGCATCGCGGCCAGAATCCTCAATTGCGAATGGTGGTCCATGGCGGGATATCCGGACACCACGGCCCGGGCTTGACCGAGGTAGCCACGCCGGCGCGTCCCGCGATGGTCGCCCCGTCGCCCACCTCGATGTGGTCGCCAATCCCGGCCTGGGCCCCGATGGTCACGTGGTGGCCCACAGTCGCGCTCCCGGCAATGCCCGTCATGCCCGAGACCACACAATCATCCCCTATCTCCACATTGTGGCCTACTTGCACCAAATTATCAATTTTTGTGCCGCGGCCCACCACGGTGCTCCCGAAGGTCGCACGGTCCACGGCGCTGTTGGCCCCGATCTCGACGTCGTCGCCGATGACCACGGTCCCCACCTGCGGGACCTTGAACCAGGCCCCGTCCACGGGTGCGAAGCCGAATCCGTCGCTGCCCAAAACGACGCCGGCGTGCAGGATGCACCGCGCGCCAACCGTTACACCTTCGCGGAGTACGACGTTGGGGTAGATGACCGTCTCCGCCCCGACGCTGACCCCGCGTCCGATGTAGACCCCCGCGTACACCACGACACCGTCCCCCAGCCGCGCCTCGTCGGCAATCCGCGCGTGGGCGTCGATGGCTACGCCCTCTCCCAGCGTCACGTCACGTCCAATAACGGTGCTGTCGTGGATGCCCTCGAAGGGGTGCGCCGCGCCGCGGTCCACGCACTGCTGGATGACCCGAATGAATGCCTTGTAGGGGTCCTTGACGCAGATGACGGTCTTGTCTTGGCACGTCACGCCTTCGGAAACCAGGAGGGCGGACGCGGCCGTGGTTTCCACGTAGGGCAGATACCGGGGGCTGCCCACGAAGGATAGGTCGCCCGAGCCGGCCTGCCGGATGCCGTTGACCCCGGTGATTCGGATCGCCGCGTCGCCGACAATGGCCCCGCCCACCAGTTCGGCTATCTCAGCCACCGACTTATCCATGCAAGGCGTCCGGCCCATTCGCCCGCGTTGAGGGCGAGCCGGCCTCTATGCTCTCGATCCAGTTCGGGCTACGGGTTCTTGTTGAGTTCGTCCACGACCTGCCCGGTCACGTCTAACGTCGTGCTGTAATAGACCACGCCGGAACGGCTGTTGCCCTCGAGAATCAGGTGGTAGTCGCCCTGGCTTCCGACCTTGGCGACGGCCTCGTTGATCTCCGAGAAGACGCGCTTCATCAGCAGGCGCTCCTTGTCGTCAATCTCGGCCTGCTGCGTCTGTAGCATGGCCTGGTACTGGCGATATTCCGCCTGGATTTCGGCCTCCCGTTCGGCCCGTTCCCCGGCGCTCAGCGACTCCTTCTCCTCCTGGTACTTGTCCTTGGCCGCCTGGATCTTGTCCGAAAGCTTGTCGATGTCGACCTGTCGCCGCTCCACCTCCTGCTGAAGTGCCTCGTACTCAGTCTTGACATTGTTGTAGCCGTCCAGCACTTTCTTCCGGTCAAAGACGCCGATCTTGTACCCGCCGGACGACTTGGGCGTCGACGATGCCGGCTGGGCCTTCTCCTCGGCCGCGGCCTGGGCCGAAGCCATCCCCGCCAGCGCTACTACACAGAGGGCAACCGCCGCCCCGATGAGAACTCGTGTGCGCAGTTTCACGTCCGGTAGTCCCTCTCTGTCTGTGTCACGCCATCCCTGCCCGCCGCGCCGCCCTGACGCCCAACGGGACTCCGCCAAGCCACCGGCAACAGAACGACCTCTCCCAAAATAAAGGCGGAGTATATCACCGCCTGCGCGGCCACTGCAAACGGACCGGGCCTCGGTTCGGTTGTCTTGGCGGATTCACATGCCCTTGTGGCCGCGGCCGTGCGTGGCCCGAAGCCCCATGGCTTAGAAGCGGAACCCGGTGACCAGATGCAGGCGTCCGTTGCCCTGATCGTCGTCCGGGTTGATGGGTATGCCGTAGTCAACGCGGATGGGCCCCATGCGGGGGACGTCCACGCCAAACCCCACGCCCGCGCTCCATTTCACGTCCCCGAGATCGAGGTCCCCGGATTCCCGCCACACGCCGCCGTTGTCCACAAACGAGTACAGCCGGAACGTGTCGTTGAGCTTGTACTTCATCTCGAGGGTGTTCACGAGCCTCAACTCGCCCCCGAGCGCCTCCTCATCCGACCACGGCAGCCAGAAGCGCCGCGACTTCGGGCCGATGTCGCGGCTTCTGTACCCACGCACCGTGGACGTGCCGCCGCAGAAGAACCGGTCGGAAATCGGGACGAAATCGGAGGACCCGTATTCATTCACCCAGCCCTGGCGTGTGCGCAACGAGAAGATCCACTTCTTCTCGTCGCCAATCGGCCTGTACCAGGTCGAGTCATGCTCGAGCTTGATGAACTCGTTATCGCCGCCAAGCCCCGCCACGGTCACCACAACCGCGTGTTTGCTGCCGGTGGTGGGGTCGCGGCGGTAGTCCAAGGTGTTTCGCTCGATGCCCCACGTGTTGCTGATCGTCGTGCTGGGATTGAATTCCCGGCGCCACTCGCGGGTGTAGAAAATGGGCTGCACCACGTCGCTGTAGTCGAAGTCCGTGTAGCGCAGCGACGTGCGCACGGTCACGTACGGCGAAAGCGTCTTGCCGAGGCGCAACTGGCCGCCGCGAAGCTCCTCGGTGTAGTTCGATCCCTCGGAGTATTCGTACGACTCATCGTAGACGTCAAAGCCAAACGCCAGCGGCCGGCCGAAGATCTCGGGATCGGTGAAACTGAGGTTGTAGCGCGTGCGCACCGAGCCCAGGTGCACACGCGTCGAGAACACCTGCCCGCCCCCGGAGAACGTCGGCCAGTTCGAGATGTCGAAGTTGTTGAGGCGCAGCTCGGCAAACCCGCCGAGCTTCTCGTCGGTGCTGTAACCGGCGCCGAAGTTGAAGTTGCCGGTCTTGCCCTCCTCGACGTCCACCAGGATATCCGTGTACAGGTCGCTGTCGTCGATATCGCGAAGCGTGAGCCGCACCGCGTCGAAGTATTCCGTGTTCTCCAGGCGCCGCTGGCTGAACTTCAACGCGCTGCCGTCGAAGCGCTCGCCCGGCGTCATCATCAGCTCCCGGCGGACGACCTGATCCTTCGTCACCACGTTGCCGGTCACGTCGATCTCGCGGATGTACTTGAGGTCCCCTTCATGGATGTTGTGGACGACGTGCGTGGTATGGCCCTCGCGATCGAGCGTCACCTGCGGGGTCACGTCGGCATTGACGTACCCGCTGCCTTGATAACCGCGCGCGATCAGATCGGCGTCTTCGGCCACCTGGCCCTTGTTGTGCACGTCCCCTGGGTGGACTTTGATGATGTCGAAGATCTCGTCGTCGTCGTACACCTCGTTCTGGGCCGCTTCGAGCGTGGCGACGTGGTATTGGGGGCCCTCGGCAATCGAGATGGTGATGTCCATCCGGTTGCCCTTTGGGGAGTAGGCGATCTCGGTCCCGGCGACGTCGGCCTCGAGATGGCCCACGTCGCCGTATGTCGCGATGATGTTCTCGAGGTCTATCTCGAACTTGTCTTCATTGTACCGGCCGCCGAGGAACCACCACGCGCGACTTGTCTTCATGGCCTTGCGCAGCTTGCGCTTGGTCAAGGCGCTGTTGCCCTCGAACTCGATGCGCCGAATGCGCGCCTTCTTGCCTTCGGTGATGACGTAGGTGATGCGGACGCGCGAGGGGCCGACCTCCTCGACGTTGATGTCGACGCTCGTGTTGGCGAAGCCCTTCTCCTCGTACAGCTTCAGAACGGCGTCGCGCTCTTCATCATAGGCGTCCGCGGCGAACGAGTCGCCCTGCTTCCACGAAAGCACGCCCCGGATCTTGGCGGCGCGCAGCTTCTTGTTGCCGATGATCTTGATTGCATCGATGATCCGCTTCTCTTCAAAAATGTAGGTGAGGGCGACGGTGTCCGCGCTCGGCGCCGCATCGACCTGGATACGATCGAAATGGCCCAAGGCGTGCAGCCGGCGGAGGTCCCGTGCGATGGCCGCGGGATTGTAGGGTTGGCCGGGCTGGACCTCGATCTTGGAGCGAACCACCTGCTCGCTGAGTCGCTTCAGCCCCTTGACCGAGACTTCCTGCACCGTCAGGGCGCGCAAATCCTGCGCCGGCGCGGTCAGGGAACTCAGCAGCACGGCCGCGACGCAGGCCGCAATGAGCGCTCTTCTCAAAGGGTGGCCCCTTCTCCTACCGCTACGGCGCGCTCGAATACCAGCTTCTTGTCCGCCTCAGATGGTCGAACTTCGACGCGCACGCCTGGCTCAAACTCGCCCAGCAAAAGCAGTTCCGAAAGCGGGTCCTCGAGGTACTGTTGTACGGCCCGGCGCAACGGCCTGGCGCCGTATTCGTCGTCCGAACCCTCTTGAACGATGAACTCCTTTGCCGCGTCCGTCAGTACCAACTCGACTCCCTTTTCGGCGAGCCGTTCTACCACTTCGGCGACTTGGATGTCAACCACGGCCAGCAACTGCTCATGCGTGAGCCGGCGGAACACGAGCACCTCGTCCACGCGGTTGAGGAACTCTGGGTTAAAGACCTTCTTGACTTCCTCGAGCACGCGCTCTTTCATCTTCTGGTAGAGGTCTTCGTGACCGTCTCGCTGGAACCCGACGGTGACGTTGCGGCCGATGCGCCGGGCGCCCACGTTGCTGGTCATGACGATGACGGCGTTGCGGAAGTCCACCTTCCGGCCCGCACCGTCGGTCATGAAGCCCTCCTCGAGGACCTGTAGCAGGGCGTTGAACACGTCCGGGTGGGCCTTCTCGATCTCGTCGAACAACACGACCGAATAGGGCCGGCGGCGTACCTGTTCGGTAAGCTGCCCCCCCTCGTTGTAGCCCACGTAGCCCGGCGGCGCGCCGCCCAGGCGCGACACCGTGAACTTCTCCATGTACTCGGACATGTCGATCGTGACCAGCGCGTCCTCGCTGCCGAACAAGAACGTGGCCAAGGCCTTGGCCAGATGCGTCTTGCCGACCCCGGTCGGGCCGAGAAACATGAACGAACCGACGGGTCTCTTGGGGTTCTTGAGGCCCGAACGCGAGCGCTGGATGGCGCGCGTGATGGCGTCGATGGGTTCATCCTGTCCCACCACGATCTGGTGCAGCTCGTCCCGCATCCGCAGCAGCCGCTTCGACTCCTTCTCCTCGATGTTCACCACCGGGATACCCGTCCACTTAGACACGATGTAGGCGATGTCTTCCTCGTCGACGACGGTCTCGGCGGAATCGCGCTGTTTCTCCCAATGCCGCCTGCGTTCATCGAGTCTGGCGATCAGCGTGCGCTCGCGGTCGCGCAGGCTCGCCGCCCGCTCGTACTCCTGTTGCCCGATGGCCGCTTCCTTCTCTTGGGTAACGTGCTCGATGTCCTTCTCGAGGTCCTTGAGTTCCCCGGGCCGCGTGGTGATCTGGAGGCGCGCGCGGCTGCCCGCCTCGTCGATCACGTCGATGGCCTTGTCCGGAAGGTAGCGGTCCGTGATGTACTGATTGGCCAGCCGGGCCGCAGCCACGACCGCGTCGTCGGCGAACTTGACCCGGTGGTGGGCCTCGTAGCGGTCCCGCAGCCCGCGAATGATGTCAATGGTCTGCTCGACCGTCGGCGGGTCCACCAGGATCGTCTGGAACCGCCGCGCCAGGGCCGCGTCTTTCTCGATGTACTTGCGATACTCGTCCATCGTCGTGGCGCCGATGCACTGCAACTCGCCCCGGGACAGGGCCGGCTTGAGCATGTTGGCGGCGTCCACGGCCCCCTCGGCCGCGCCGGCCCCGACAATCGTGTGCAACTCGTCTATGAACAGGATGATGTTGTCGGCGCGGCGTATCTCTTTCATGATCGCCTTGAGGCGCTCCTCGAACTGGCCGCGGTACTTCGTGCCAGCCACGACGCCGGCCAAGTCCAGGGTCAACACGCGGCGCTTGAGCAGCAGGTCCGGCACGTCGCCCTTCACGATCACCTGGGCCAACCCTTCGACAATCGCGGTCTTCCCCACCCCCGCCTCGCCGATCAGCACGGGGTTGTTCTTGGTCCGCCGGCTCAGGATCTGGATCACCCGCTCGATCTCCGGCTCGCGCCCGATCACCGGGTCCAGCTTCCCCTCGCGGGCCAGCCGCGTCAGGTCCCGCCCGAACGTGTCCAGCGCCGGCGTCTGCGACTTCTTGCCGGTCCGGGCCTGTTGGCCGGAGGGACTCTGCTCGCCCAGCAGCCGCATGATCTCCGCCTGGGTCCGTCCCAGGTCGATTCGCGTGTCCTGAAGGACCTTGGCCGCAATGCCCTCCCCCTCCTTCAACAGACCGAGCAGAATGTGCTCCGTTCCGATATAATTATGGTTGAAGGCCTGGGCCTCCTCGACCGCCAGCTCGAGCACCTTCTTGGCCCGCGGCGTGAACGCGATCTCACCGCTCGCACGATGTTCCGACGGCGGCGGCATTTGCCGCTCGATCGCCTCGGTAATGACGCCCACGTCCGCCCCCATGTTATCGAGGGCGCGCGCGGCGATGCCCTCACGCTCGAGGCACAAACCCAACAGGATGTGTTCGGTACGAACGTATTCGCTGCCCAGCCGCGCCGCCTCTTCGCGCGCCGCGCTCACGACGTGCTTCGCGCGTTCCGTGAACCGCTCCCACATAGACTCGCAATCCTTTCTGAAACGACGGTCAACCGAAGCGCGCGCGGAACAGGTCCGCGCGCGCCTCGCTCAATTCACCCTCGTCGCACTCGCGCCCAAGCATGGCCCTCAAATGCGCGCTCTGCGACGACATCAGCAACTGATCCAACTGCGGCAGGGTGTGCCTGTGGCCGAGGCCCGCGGACACCGCCAGCCGCACCGACGAGAGAAGCTCCATCGCCTCCCCAAACCCCAGCAGACGCGTGCTGCCGGCTATCGCCAGCGCCCGGGCCACCCGGTCCTCCAGCAAACGCGGCTCCTCGGCCACCAGCGTCGCCCGCGCCTGGGTCTCGCGATCCACGATCTCCGCCGCCGTCCCGTGCAGGTGAAACACGATCTCCTGCTCCGAGACCCCCAGCGTGGCCCCGTTCGTCAGCACGTACAGGTCGCCCCACGCCTCCGTCACGTCCCCGTACAGCGTCTCGGTCAAGTCGTAGTACAGCGCTTCCCCGCCTCGGACGCCGCGCGGCATCGCCTCATGCTTTTCTCCTGCCGAACGGCCCACGGGAACGGCCAGGGCTGCGGCTGCTTCCACGGCGGGGCGGACACCGAACAGGACTTGGCGCCGCTCTTGCGCCATCTGGGCCATGGCGCTCAGCCGGTTCGCCAACCCCAGGCACGGCAGGTGCAGCAGCACACTCGCCTTCAGCCCAGTGCCCACGTGCCGCAACGATGTGGTCAAGTAGCCGAGGCTGGCGTCAAAAGCGTAGTCCAGTTGATTCGCCAACGCGTCGTCCAACTCGTTCAGGCGCCGCCAAAGCCCCTGCACCCCCAGTCCCGGCCCGCTCACCGTCATGCACAGGTGGTCCCAGCCGTTGACGGCTATGCTGAACGACTGGTCGGCCGACACGTAGACGCCGCCGCGCGAGTCGTGCCCCAGCGCATTCACGGGAATGGCGCGCCGCTCGGCCAGCATCAGCGCCTCCTCGGGCGCCAATTCGGCCATACGGTAGTAGCGGTCCGCTTCGAACGGGGGCCCACTGTTCAGGACCCCCACGATGCCCTCCTCAACGGACCGGCTTTCGTCGTCGCGGCAGGACTCAGGAAACGCAAACCCCGCCACGTTCCGCAGCAGGCTGCACTGCGAGCAGATCGCCACCCCGGCTCTCGGACCGGCGCCCGTGAGCCACGGCGCCGTCTCGCCCAAGTGCATTGACACCATCGCTCACTCCCGCGCCGACTCCACGGTCTGCAACTGCGTCTCCAAGTGGCGGATCTCGTCGCGCAACACCGCCGCGTCCTCGTAGCTTTCCTTAGCGACCGCGTTGCGCAACAGCACCCGCTTCGTCTGCAGGTCGGCCCGCAACGCCATCTTCTGGTCGCCGACGCGCGGGACCTTGCCCGCGTGGCGTGCGCTGCCGTGCACCTCGAGCAAGATGGGCGCGAGGGTCTTGGCAAAGGCGCTGTAGCACTCCGCGCACCCAACCTGCGCCGCATCCAGAACCCTCACCAACCGCGCGCCGCACGACTTGCACCGCCGCGGCACCCGAAGCCCCTCCGCCTCGCCCCACAGCGACGAATCGGGCCGCGCCGCCGCGACAGGACCGGATAGCTGGAAACCGGCCCCCGCGGCATCCTGGTGCGCCGCCAGGCACTCAGGACACAGGTGCAGGTTGGTCACTTTCCCGCCAACCACCTCCGCATAGCGCACGCTCGCCAAGTTCTTGTGGCAATTCTGGCAGAGCATTCCTTAGACCTCGCCCACAGTATACCATCCCCGCAGCCGTGAGTCCATGCAGGCGACGGGGTCAGCGCACGTGCAGCCGGCCGTGTGCGCGCCGGATCTTTCCATTCGATCAAGGCGCTCGCCGCGTTCAGGCCACTTGGTCCAGGTGCCTCATCACCTTGCGGAATGCGTCGGCGATATCGAGGAGATACTGCTCGTCAACGTCAACGAACGCGTAGGTGCTTGGCAGGCGTGTGCACACGTCTTCGGCGACACTACCTCAACGAACGTGGATCCAACAAGCGGGCTCCGTGGTACACCGTAAGGACTTCGACGAGTTCCCGTTTGACTCGATAGACAATGCGGTAGTCGCCGAGGATGGTCTCACGAAGGGCGGGGTCGTTGGCCTCCGGGACGATTCGTCCGGAGTTCGGGAAGATGGCGAGCCGTTCGACCGCGGCCAAGACGTCCATCGCAAACAGCCTGGCGTAGTGCCCGGAGTCCTGGCCGATGTAGTCGGCAATGGCCTCAAAGTCGTCGGCCGCCTGAGGCGTCCACCTTACTTCAGCCACTTCGCCATTCTGTCCTTGACCTGCGCATGCGGGATGGTCTGTCCCGCATCTGCTTGATCGAGTCCCCGCTCGATCTTCGCCAGAAAGAGAAGCCGCTCCATCGCGTCCTCGATGGAAGCGTCATCCGGCAGGTCTTGGACAGCTTGGAGAACCCGTTCTTTGCTGGTCATGACGCTACGATACCACGGCGTCTGCAGGGGGTCAATACACTCCCAAATCCGCAGGCGAGGCGGTCAATGCGCCCTCGGCCGGCGGTGTGCGCGCCGGATCTTCCCACTCGATCAAGGCGCTCGCGGCGTTCAGGCCACTTGGTCCAGGTGCGCCATGACCTTGCGGAAGGCGGCGGCGATCTCGAGCAGACACTGCTCGTCAACGTCAACGAACGCGTAGGTGCTCAACAGGCGGGTGCACACGTCTTCGGTGACCGGGAGCGACGCCGGCTCGACGGGCTCGCCCGCATACCGTGTGGGGTCGTAGAAACAGCCGCCGATCTGCGTGCGGTCGAAGGTGGTGAACAGCGGCGCCTTGTGCAGCAAACCATAGGTGTAGTTGATGCTCGAGTACCGGTCCCGGTGCACCGGTGCCCCTTCGGCCTGCAGGGCCTTCTCGATGGCGTCCAACGGCACGCGGTCGGCCACGTCCCGGGCGACCTTGAACTTGAATTCGAGATACCCGCCCCGCTCGCACCCGGGCCGCGGCCCAACCGTCTCGATGCCGGGCACCTCTCGCAGCGCGTCGTTCAAGATCGCGTAGCTGCGGGTGCGCAGCCGGTTCAATTCGTCGAGCCGCTCGAGCTGGCACAGCGCCAACGTGATCGCGAAGGGATGGGGACGGTATTTGGCGCCCAGGCTCATGTCGCCCAGGTCGTCGAAGGTGTGGTCGCCTTCGCCCCGCGGGCCCCGGCCGAAATGGCCCAGGAGCACCATGCGGTCGAAGAGGCCGGGGTCGTTGGTAGTGGCCACGCCGGACTCGCCGCCGCTCACCGCCTTGACCCCCTGCATGCTGAAACAGCCCACGTCGCCGATGCTGCCCACTTGCCGGCCGTGGTACGTGGCGCCATGGGCGTGGGACGCGTCCTCGATCACGGCGAGGCCGTGTTTGTCGGCGACGGCCATGACGGGCGCCATGTCGACCACGTTGCCCCAGGTGTGGACGACGCAGATGGCGCGCGTGCGCTCCGTGACCTTTCGCTCGACGTCCGCGGGGTCCGCCACCAGCGTGTCGGGCTCGATGTCGCAAAAGACGGGCGTGGCGGCGCAGTGCAGGATGGGCGTGATCGTGGCGTGCCAAGTGTAGCTGGGCACGATAACCTCCGTCCCCGGCCCCACGCCGACGGCGAAGTACGCGCTGTGGAGCGTGGCCGTGCCGTTGTTCATGGCCAGCGCGTAGCGCGTCCCGACCTTCTCCCGGAACGCCTGCTCGAACTCGGCGATGACGCCCGTCCCGTTCGCGATCGTGATCGTGTCGCCGTCCAGCAGTTCCCCGATGCGCCGCTTGACCTCCTCCACGTCAAACTTGACGTGTCGGTCTTCGCCCGAGGCCGTAACGGCCTTCGGCCCGCCGTGAATGGCCAGCTTCTCGCTCATGTCCCTTCTCCCTTGTGGTTGGACAACACCCCGGCCTCACGGCTCTGCCACTCAATGGGGGCAGTATACCTAACCCAGACAAGCCGGAACCAAACAGAACCATTGTTCGTCACTCGTCATCGTACTCGTAATCGAAAAACCCGTCTCAACGACAAACGATGACGAGGACGAGGAGATATCTTGGAAAGTTCTGAGGGGTTCTGTACGCGGGGGTTCTGTACGCGGGTCTGCGCACAGTATGCTTAACTCGATACCTAGCGCGGCCTATTGCCGCAATCAAATATGCCCATAATGATAAATCTGTCGAAATCTTCTCGAAAAACAACAAATCGAACGTGAGTAATACAGAGGCGTCGAAACCTCTGAAAACGGCAAGTTAAGCAAGTCAAATACGCTGTCCCGACAACCGCCAGAGAACCGCCAGTAATAGGTGACCCCAGAAGCACCTGCGGGGGATGACTCTTGCAGCTACTTTGCGACGGCCTCTTGCCGTTCGCGCAATCCGCGCCATTTCCGTGCCACGATATCATCGGAAGCAGCAAGCTTGCGTTCTACGGTCTCCCACCGCTCCTCGTCCGTCATGCCCGCGTAGTCCTTGGCATGTTGCCCTTGGATGGCGTCCTTCATCGCTACGCAATCAAACGCCTTCTTGCGTTTCATGTCAAACCACCTCCTTCGGGCTTCTGATATCGACCATAGCATAGCCTTCGAACTGGTTGATCGCATTGAACTGCCGGATCTTTTCAAAGTGGACGATGTGACGGAAGTTCCAACTCACGATCAGATCGGCCCCGGCAACGGTCGCGATGGCCACGTGCAGCGCGTCATCCGCCGAACCCGGCCCCAATATCCCCGCTTTCAAGTACTTGGTCCGAAGAGAAAGCGCTTCATCCCTCACCGCGACACGCTCGAGGCATTCCTCCGGCAAGGCCGCAAAAAGCTCCTTGACCTCGGGCGGCGCCTGCACCAACTCATCGGCCAAGTGACTGGAGACAATGAGCGTCACGTCACCTCGCCGTGCCATCTCCATCAACGCCTGGCTCTCTGCCGCGAACTCCTCATCCAGACAGCCGCCCACCACGGACGTGTCAATGTAAACCCGGACCCCCTTCATCCCGAAGGCCCTCCTTTTCATCCGTCGCACTTCATACTCTACCACATCTCACGCTTCGCACCTCAGAGATGAGCCTCCGCGCGCCGCAACCCAGGTCCCGGCCCACCAATTCCCAGCAAGGGCCGCGGGTCTTCGTGTTGAGCCGCGATGGGAAGCTCAGGAAAACGGGGACTGTACCAAGCGAGCGAAGCGAGACGGGACTGTTCCCGTTTTCCGGGCCTATACATGCTGTTCGTCAAAGGCGTCGCCCGCGTCGATACCGCCACACACGCTATCGCCCTCCCGGCCGAGCCCCCGCACCCATCGGACCCGCCTGCGGCCTCCTCGATGGCCGCATCTACTTCGGCAGCGCCGCGTACCTCTGTAGATACGAGCTGCCAGCAAGACGGGCGGACTGATCGCAGCGTACCGCTTCGAAGTCATACCCCTAACGCCGGCAGCGCCAGTGTCGCGAACATCAGCGGCGAGGCCACGCTGAAGATCGTAGTTGGCGCAACTTGTATCCCCCTGACTACGACGCCCATTTCATGTGCAGCTTGCGGCGGTTCAGGGCGCAATCCCGCAAGTACAAATTGATCAAGGTCTGATACGGAATACCCACGTCACCCGCCAGCGACTTGAAGTAGGAGACCGTGTCGCGATCCAGCCGAATCGTCACCGGCTGCTTCAAGTACTTCACATAGGGGTTCTTGCGGGCCTTCATCTTCGAGAAGTCATAATGGTCTCTCATTGAACCGACTCCCAATAGGCTTGTTCTTCGACCCTGCCCGCCTTTCTGGCAGAGATGATCCGAATGACCAAGTCGCGTTCCCGGAAGCAATGGCAGACAATGACCACCCGCAGCTTGAAACTCATGCCGAGCAGAATGAACCGGTCTTCGTCATCGGAATGGTCGGGATCGAAATACTGTTTCGCGTTTTCGTCGTAGAATGCTGTGCGCGCTTCCTCGAATGAGACACCATGCTTCCGCTTGTTGGCCTTGTTCTTCGATTGGTCCCACGCGAACCTCAACGCGTCCATACATACATTGTACTCATAATACCGCATCCTGTCAATCGCGTCTCGCCGAATGTTGCCGCCTCAGCCGCACCGGGCCGCGCGTGCATTCGCAGGCGTTCCATCGCCGCGTCAGACTCCGCGATTCCCGCTGTCCCCATAAGTGGCTACGGTCCCCACCTATCCTTGTCCGCACGGAACGTCTTTGGTTGCGGCTATGCCGCGATAGGCTTACACTACGGCACCATCAGCGTCATCATCCGGCGAGCCCAGCAGCGCACCATACCATTCGACACGTGACCCTTGGGCGTCCGATCGGCCCGCTCGAGGAGGGGAGCGACCATGACTGCCGAGGACACGATTCGAACGCAACGCTTGGAGATCACGGACCGGAAGGGCCGAACGCGCATCGTGATGACCGGCGATGAGGAGGGCAAGCCCACCTTCGCCGTGAAGGGCTCGAACGGCGCCACCCGATGCCATATCGGCATCAACCCCCGCGGCGCCGCCGGCCTGTCCCTGTCCGACGTGCAGGGCCGGGAACGCGCGGAGCTGTCGGTCGACGCGAACGGGCGGACGCGCCTCATGCTGGCGGATCGTCACAAGGAGCGACGGGGCAAGCTGCTGCTCGACCGGGACGGCAACGCTCGACTGGACCTGTGTGACGGACATGGCACCTCCCGGGCGTGTCTGACAGTGGACGATGACGGCATTCCTCAGTTGCTCCTGAGCAACGACTCAGGCGGCCCGCAGGCGGTGGTCACCTTGGACAGCGAAGGCACGCCGCATATCCAACTCTTGGATAGACAGGGGAACAAGCGCGCGGAGCTCGGCCCAGGACGCATCGAGCTGTATGACGAGCAGGAGAGGCCACGGGCGTATCTGTGGATCTACGCCGATGGCGCGCCCAAAATCGAGTTGCTCAATGAGGATGGCCGGACGCTCTGGTCGGCCCCGTAGTCGCGGCGTGGCAGTGGGCCTTGCGCGCGCGGCCTTCAAGCCCGCCGGCCCATTATGCGTCACTCGCCCTCCCGGATACGTCTGCGAGATATTCAACGAATTTCGAGTTCAGCACACTGGACTTGCTCGGAATGTGAGTTCGCGAAGGGGTATCGAAATAGAGGAAGATGGGGATGAAGATGGGGATGAAGATGGAGATGAAGATGGAGATGAAGACGAAGATGAAGATGAAGATAGGGATCAAGATGGGGATGGAGGGGGTGGGCACGAACCGTGATGGATTTGTGGTTATGCGGCGGATGTTTTGCTAGGATGATGGCATGATGAAAACAGCTTTCGTTATCAGTGTGTTGTGTAGCTTCGCAAGCGTCGCGGCAGACTGGCCGCAGTACCGGGCCGATGCGGCCCGAAGCGGGTATGCCGCGGAAGAGCTGCCGTCGGACCTCCACCCGCGCTGGACCTACGCGCCCCGCCACGGGCCGGCCCCGGCCTGGCAGGGCACGGACACGCGTATGGCGTTCGACTACGCCCACCATGCGGTCATCGCGGGCGGACGGCTGTTCTTCGGCAGTTCGGCCGACCACAAGGTCTACGCCCTGGACGCCGAGACCGGCCAGGAACGCTGGAGTTTCTTCACGGACGCGCCCGTGCGTTTCGCGCCGGCGGTGTGGAACGGCCGGGTCTTGGCGGCGAGCGACGACGGGCGCCTCTATTGCCTGTCCGCGGCTGACGGGGCGCTGCTGTGGCAGAAACGGGGCGGTCCCGGCCAGGACATGCTGCTCGGGAACGACCGGATGGTGTCGCGTTGGCCCGCGCGGGGCGGACCCGCCATCGTCGAGGAAGACGGCCGCGCCATCGTCTACTTTGCCGCGGGCATTTGGCCGTCCGAAGGCATCTACCTGTACGCGCTCGATGCGGCCACGGGCGACGTGTTGTGGCTGAACGATTCCGCGGGCGCCATCGACATGCCCCAGCCGCACCCAACGGCCGAGGCCAAGAGCGGCGTGTCGGCCCAGGGCTATCTGGCCGTCGCCGGCGACGCCCTCATCGTGCCGACGGGGAGGGCCGTGCCCGCCGTGTTCAACCGGCACGACGGGACATTCGGCTACTTCCGGCTTCAGGACTACGGCCAGGCCGGCGACACGGCCGTGGTGGCCGCGGATACGCATTTCTTCAACGATGGGCAGATGTTCGGCGTTGCGGACGGCGCGAAGGAGGGCGTCATCGCGTTCCCGGGCGTGGCCGTCACCGCGCGCTACGTCCTCTGGACGACCAAGAAGGAGGTGCGGGCGGTGGACCGCGAGCACCTGGTCGTGGTCAAAGACGCGGTGGACCGCAAGGGCAACCCCATTAAGCGCAAAGCGCTGAACGCCCCCGCGTGGACCTTCCCCGTGCCCGACCCCGACGGGACTGCGCTCATCGCCGCGGGCAGCAAGGTCGTGTACGGCACGCGCGAAGGCAAGGTCGTCGTGGCCGACACCGAGGCCAAGGAGGTCGTTTGGACGGCCGACGTGGATGGCGTGCCGCACGGCCTCGCCGTCGCAGATGGCCGGCTCTACGTCAGCACGGACCGCGGCCTGATCTACTGCTTTGATGGGAAGCGGAAACGGGCCCGGAAGCCGCTCCGGCCACAGCGTGCGGCGTCACCCTACGGCCGCAACAGGAAGGCGGTCGCGATTGCCCGGGAGATCATCGAGACCACCGGCGTGACCGAGGGCTATTGCCTCGACCTGGGCTGCGGCGACGGCGCCCTTGCCTATGAGCTCGCGAGCCACACCGACTTGTACGTCGTGGCTATCGATGACGACATAGAGGCGGTGCGGTCCGCGCGCGCGAAGCTCGATGCCGCCGGCCTCTACGGCAGCCGGGTAACCGTCCACCACGGCGATTTGGCCCGAACGCCGTATGCCAGCCATTTCGCGGACCTGGTGGTCTCGGGCCGCGCGGCGACGGAAGGCACTGAAGCAACGCGGCGGGACGAGATGCTGCGGCTGGCGCGGCCTTACGGGGGGCAGGTATGCACGGGTGAGGCGGATGTCCTCAAGACAACGGTGACCGAGGCGCCCCCGGGGGCCGGCGTTTGGACCCATCAGTACGCCGACCCGGCCAACACGTGTACGTCGGGGGACCGGCTCGTGCGCCCGCCGCTGCGCGCGCTGTGGTTCCGGGACACGGATTTCGATATGCCTTCGCGCCACGGCCGGGGCCCGGCGCCGCTGTTCTGGCGCGGGCGGCTGTACGTGGAAGGCCTGAATGCCCTACGCGCGGTCAACGCCTACAACGGGCGGCCGCTTTGGGAGTTCCCCCTCCCCGAGGCCCTCGCGCCCTATGACCAGGAACACCTCGTCGGCACGGCGGGCACGGGCAGCAACCTGTGCATGACGGACGACGGCGTCTACGTGTGCGTGGGCTCGAACTGCCTCCTCATCGACGCGGTCACGGGACAGCAGAAGGCCACCTTCGACGCCCCGGGGACTTGGGGCTACCTGGCCTGCAAGGACGGCCGGCTGTTCGGGTCGGTGAGCAACGAGGATCATCTCGTGTACTGGGCCTTCCGCCACTCCGACATGAGCAAGATATTCACGGAATCGTCCTTGTTCTTCGCGATGGACGCACGGACCGGCGACGTACAATGGACCTTCCAGCCGGAGCACTCGATACGCCACAACGCCATCGCCATTGGCGATGGCGTCGTGTACCTCATTGACCGGCCGCTCCAATACACGGACTTGCTGGACCTCGAGGAGAAAAAACGACGGGGCGAGGCGATGGCGGGAAAGGCGCCGCCGCCGGCCACGCTGTACGCGCTGGATGCGGCTACGGGCGAGGCGCTGTGGCGCACGAGCGAAGACGTCTACGGCACGCTGCTGGCCGTGAGCATCGAGCACGACGTCCTTCTGATGACGCAGCAGCACACACGGTTCAAGCTGCCGTCCGAAACCGGCGGGCGGATGACGGCGTTCCGCGCTTCCGACGGCACGCGGCTGTGGGACGCGTCAAGCGACCCGCAGGGAAAGGCATCCCGACCGATCCTGATCGGGACCACCATCTACAATGAGCCCGGCGCCTGGAACCTGCTGACCGGCGAGCGCCTCGACTGGCATCTCACCCGATCCTACGGCTGCGGCATCATGTCCGCATGCGACAACCTCATGCTGTACCGTTCGGCCACGCTGGGTTACGCGGACCTGAACGCCCCGGCCCAAACCGTCAACTACGGCGGAATCCGCCCCGCATGTTGGATCAACGTACTCCCCGTAGGCGGCATTGTCCTCATGCCGGACGCCACGGCCCGTTGCGTGTGCAGCTACCTCATCCGCGCCTGGATGGCGCTCGAGCCCTGCGGGTAGAGAGCGGCGGCGCGCCCGTGGCCCGAGCTTAGGTCGTCAGCCCGGGCACGGCCCAGCCGGGACGGTAGCGGCGACGCAGGAACGCGTCGGCCTCGGGGGCGTCGCGGAACCGAAGCTTGCCGGTGTGCCACTCGAGCGTCTTGCCGGGGAAACGCACGGCTATGTTCCCCAGCAGGACGGCCTCGGTGAGGGGACCCGAGTAGTCGAAGTTGGCCAAGGCGCGCCCGCGGCCCAGGCACGCGTCCACCCACTCGCCAAAATGGTTGCCGTGGCCGACCTCGGGCTGGGAGTAATCGCGGAATCGCTCGACGGGATACAGTTGCGCATCCTTGAAGTGCGGCAGCACCATGACGCCCTCCTGGCCGATGATGAGCGAGCCGCTGTCGGGCAGGTCCTGACCATCGGGCATCGAGGCGAGTTCCTTCGGGGGCTTCTTACCGCCGTCGTACCAGGTCGCCTCAATCGTGCTGTCGGCCGTCAGCTTCGTGCCGGGGAACTCATAGTGGACGATCCCCCAGTGGGGCCACACTTCGTCGTTCATCTCGGGCGCCTCGCCACGCACGGACAGGGGCGCGCCGATCTCGAGCGCCGTGAACACGGGATCGAAGATGTGGCAGCCGAAGTCCCCCATCGCGCCGCACCCGAAGTCCTGCCAACCCCGCCACCGGCCCGGATGGTACACGCCTTCTTTGTAGGGCCGCATCGGGGCCACGCCGATCCACAGGTCCCAGTCCAGGTGGGCGGGGACCGGGTCTTCGCCCGCCGGCCGCGTCATGCCGGGGGACGAGTACCTGGCTTGGGACCACGAGTGCCACGCCTTGACCTTGCCAATCGCCCCGTCGCGCAGCAGCCGCACCGCCTGGCGGTAGACGGCGTGCGCGTGGATCTGGATGCCCATTTGGGTGGCCACGCCGGCCTTGCGCGCCGCCACCGCCAATTGACGGGCCTCGTAGACCGTATGCGTAAGCGGTTTCTCGCAGTAGACGTGCTTGCCCCCTCGAATGGCCGACATGACCGCCGGCGCATGGGCATGATCGGGCGTGGCCACGCTCACCGAGTCGACCCGGTCGCCTTCCTGCGCCAGCAGCTCGCGCCAGTCCCGGTAGCGGCGCGCTTCGGGATAGGCTTGTGCGGCCTGGTTCAGGCTGTTCTCATCGATGTCGCAGATGGCCACGACTTCGACGTTCTCACGGCCGCCGATGGCCGTGGTCACCAGCCTGCCCCGTCCGCCCACGCCGATCGCGGCGTGCTGGAGCTTCCCGTTCGGGGACGCGGCCGTGGTCCGGCAACGGGCGATGAGGGGCAATGCGGCGCAGGCGGCCGCGTGTTTCAGGAATCCGCGGCGGGTCGAGCGGTTGGTCATGGGTCTACCTCCATCTGGCGAGCTTAGGGCTTTCGTGAGGGGCAGTATAGAACGGACTGCGGGCGGCCTCAACCCAGTGTGCCGTTTGGAGATTCCGTAAACGTTCAGCCAAGGATGAAGGATGAAGGATGAAGGATGAAGGATGAATGGGAACCTGCCCCGAGGGTGTGCAGACATGTGGCCCGAGCTGGCGCAAACGTGCGGACGCGAAGATGCCGCGTTCAGGAAGTCCTCCGGACACCCGGCGCCAAACACGAAGTCGCGAGGAAACAAAGGCGTCCGGCCATAGTCCCGGCGGTGACTTCGGATTCTTGATTTCATCCTTCATCCTTCATCCTTCATCCTTCGGCTGAACGCTTACGAGATTCCCTTGGTCGACCGAGGGCGCCACGGGCGCGTGCAGCGTGCGTTGTGGCGCGGCAATCGGGCTGCTATACTGAATCGGTTCGTGGAAACGATGTCTCCAAGATAAGTCAGCGAGGGGATGGCGATATGGTTCGAGTATTTCGGTGGTCCGGGGTGGGGCTGGCCGCGGGTGTCTGGGTTGCCTGCGGGTTGGGCTGGGGTCAGGCCGTCAACGAATTCCCGAAGCGGGACGACCCGCTGCACGTGCGCGTGGATCTGTTCGACAAGCTGACGCGCGGCAACCATTGGAACGAGGGGGCCGTGATGCAGCACGTCATCTTCCCGCCAGCGGGCAACGAGACGCCCATCGTGGGCAGCCAGGAGGATTGCCCCTTTCACACCGGCGCCTACCTGGCCGCCTTGTCGTTCCGCTACGCCGTCACCCAGGACCCGCAGGTCCGCCAGTGGGCCGACCACACGCTCGAGGGGGTCCTCAAACTCGAGGCCGTGACCGGCGAGCCGGGGTGTGTGGCCCGCAGCTTCAACCGCACGGACGGGCCGAACTGGCATGAGAAGGCCTACTTCTTCCCGATGGAGTGGCACGAGTCGACCGCCATGCCCGGCTACCGTTGGATGGGCGACCTGAGCTCGGACCAGTTCACGTCGCTGGTGTTCGGGGTGACGATCTACTGGGAGCTGTGCGCCGACGACGAGCACAAGGCGATCGCGGCGGGGTTTCTCGAGCGAATGGTCGGCCGCTGCGTCGAGCACAATTTCCGCATCATGGACGTAGACGGCAAGATGACGTTGTGGGGGAACTTCTGCCCGGACCTGCCCCACGAAAACCTCAACGCCCATCTGATCCTCGCCCACCTCAAGGCCGCGCACCGGGTCACCGCCAGTCCCGCTTTCAGCGCCGCCTACAAGCGGCTGATCACGAAGTACCACTACGACGAAGAGGCCATCATGGCCAAGGTCCTGTGGCCGGTCGAGTGGCGCAACGGCAGCGACGACATGCTGGCGGCCATGGCCTACTACCACCTGATGCGATTCGAGGAGGACCCGGCCCTCCACGCGAAGTACCGCATGGGGCTCAACCGCCACTGGAGCCTCTGGAAAGAGACGACCCACGTCTTCTACGACATGCTGTACCAGGTGCTGACCGAGGAGGGGGTCGTGGATGAAGACACGGTCGGGGCCATCAAAGACCTGTGGGGCTACGAGCGGCGCCGCGGCCGATGGACCATCCCCACCACCGATGGGCCAAAGGAGGTCGAGGCCGAGGAGGAAGGCAACGCGGTGTTCATGATTCTGTACTACTGGTTCGGCCGGCACTACGGGTTCATCGACGCGGACTGGTAAGAGGAGCGCACGGCAATGAAATCGAAGAGATTGCTCGGGTTGTCGTTGGTATTGGGGTGTGCCGTCCTCGGGGCCCTGAGCGCCCACGCGCAGCCGATGGGCGGCCACCGCGATTTGGCCCTAACCAACGCCAAGTTCAAGGCGTTTCAGCCCGCGTTCGGCTTCGAGGCCCATCTGGCCCAGCATCCGGCCGTAATCACCGAACGCGAAGCCCGTGACTACTGCGCCTGGGCCGGCAAGCGCCTCGGGCACGACCTGGTGTGGCGGCGCATACCGAAGAGTGACAAAGGCATCCTGATGGTGATGATCGATATGGACGTCACGGAGGAGGTGACGGAAGCCCCGGTGGACGCCGTCACGGCGCCGCCGGGCATGGTCTACGTGCCGGAGGGCCCGTTCATCATGGGCAGCGAAACGGGGGACCCGGACGAATCGCCGCAGCACACAGCCGAGACGGGGCGGTTCTTCATCGACGTCTATGAGGTGGGCAACGCGGAGTTCAAGCGGGTCTTTCCGGACTTCGAGTTCCCCGCCGGCCGCGAGGACCGCGCGGCCGTCGTGACATGGGAACAGGCCGCGGCCTACGCCGGGAAAGTGGGCAAGCGCCTGCCCACGGAGGCGGAATGGGAGAAGGCCGCGCGCGGCACGGACGGCCGCACCTTCCCGTGGGGGGAAAGCCACGATCCCTCGTTCACGAATTGGGACGAGTCGTACCCGCGCGGCGGGTCCCCGGCGTGTCCAAGCAGCCCCTACGGCTGCATCGACATGGCGGGCGGGGCCTGGGAATGGACCGACAGTTGGTACCAGCCCTATCCCGGCAACGAGATGTTCAGCGAGGAATATGGAGAGAAATACCGGGTCATCCGCGGGGGCGCCAGCTTCAACGACGTCGCCATGATGCGCACCACCCACCGCTACTACCTTCCTCCGGACACGACGGGCAACTACCATGTAGGCTTCCGGTGCGTTAAAGACGTGGAGTGAAGCCCATGAAACGGTTGGCGGCGGCGGCATCTCTTGTACTGGCGGTGACCCTGGCGGCGGGTGGGTCCGTCGCGGATTTGACCCACGAGGAACTGGCGGCGTTGCGCGCCCGCGGCGCGGCCGAGGGGTGGACCTTCTCGGTGGGCAACAACGGGGCCACGGACCGGCCTCTGGACGCGTTGTGCGGTCTCATCGTGCCCGACGACTGGCGCGAAGGCGCGCGCTTCACGACCTTCGACGAGAAGTACGAGCTCCCTGCGGCCTTCGATTGGCGCGACTACGGCGGCTGCACCCCCATCAGGGACCAAGGGGGCTGCGGCTCGTGCTGGGCCTTCTCGACGGTCGGCGCACTCGAGTGCAACATCCGCATCGTGCACGGCGACACCGTCGACCTCGCCGAGCAGTGGCTGGTGAGCTGCAACCAGGAGACCGAGCCCCCGATCGTGCTCGAGGACGGCGAATGGGGCTGCAACGGCGGCTGGTTCGCCCACGACTACCACTCGGGCGTGAAGACGGACGCCTGCGGGGGCTCGGGGGCCGCCCTCGAGACCGACTTCCTCTACATGCACGACGACCTGCCGTGCGAGTGCCCGTACCATCACCACTACTTCATCGACGGCTGGGCCTACGTGGGTCCCGAGTTCGGTCTGCCCGAGGTCAACGCGATCAAGCAGGCCATCGTCACCTACGGGCCCGTGTCGGCCGCGGTATACGTGGACCTGGCCTTCCATCAGTACACCGACGGGGTGTTCAACCTGTCGCAGAACGAGACCGTGAACCACGCGATCGTCCTGGTGGGCTGGGACGACCGCCTCGGGGCGTGGATCCTGCGTAACTCGTGGGGGGACGGCTGGGGCATGGGCGGCTACATGTACATCGAGTACGGCTGCTCGAACGTGGGCTTTGGCGCGTCCTACGTCGACTACGCCGGGCTGGCCCAGACCGCCGGACCGGCCATCACGGCCGAGCCGCAAGGCGGTTCCGTCGCCGAGGGCTGGACCTATCACTTCCGCGTCGCGGCCGAGGGTATGGGCGAACTGCATTACGAATGGATGCGCGACGACGAACCGCTGGACGCGCCGGACGCACCGGACCTATACATCGAGAACGCCAAGGCCGTGGACGCGGGCGTCTACACGTGCGCGGTGAGTGACGCGCGCGGCGAGACGGTAACGGCCGGCGCCGAACTGGAACTCGAGGGCAGCGCCCCCGCCGTCCGGCCGCCCATGCTCGCCGTGTTGGCCCTGGCCTGCGCCGTCGCGGGCCGCCTCACCATCCGGCGAATGGACCCAACCTGACGCGGTCCCGGTAGCCGGGTCGGGAAAAAGCCTGACCGAGGAGGAGCGATGAAGTCGACCACCGAATACCTTTGGTTCGAGACGGATCGGAAGCGGGAGTACATCAACGTGACGGACACGGTCGAGGGCATCGTGGCCCAGAGCGGGGTACAGGAGGGGATGGTGCTGGTGAGCGCCATGCACATCACGGCCGGCGTCTACGTGAACGACGCCGAGCCGGGGCTTATCGAGGACATCGACGCGTGGCTCGAGAACCTGGCGCCCTTCAACCCCGACTACCAGCACCACCGCACCGGTGAGACCAACGGGGACGCGCATCTCAAGAGCCTGCTCATCCACCACGAGGTGATCGTGCCCGTCACCGAGGGCCGGCTGGACCTGGGCCCCTGGCAGCAGATCTACTACGCGGAATTCGATGGCCGCCGGCGCAAACGCGTCGTCGTTAAAGTCCTGGGGGAATGACCTTGATGCCGCGGCAGGTTGGCTGGAGCCGGACTGCGCGGAAGAGGGATACCGACACGGCGACGGACCGACTGGGGACGCAGGAGCGGCCGCTGTGGATCAAGCGCGGTACCACGGGCCTCATCGGCCCGAACAAGGCCGGCAGCACGGAGACCGTCGACTACGTCGTCGCGGACTTGGCAGATCTCAAGTCCTGCCGTGAACCGGACTCGGGCGCACTGGCCGGGGTGCTGGCGGCCCGCGGCGTCCGGGTCGTCAGCCATGGGGATTGGCGCGCCATCCACGCGGTCGAGGCGGCGCGCGGGCAGGCCCAACGCAGGCCCCGGCAGCCCCTCACGAGCCGGGAGGACCCGCCGGCGGTCCTGGGACGCTGAGCGACGCCGTCCGCCTACGTCAAGAGAAACCGCTCCCCTGACCCGAAGCCACGGGAGCGGCAAACAGTACGCACGCGGCCTGGCCGCGCCTTCTCGGCGGGATACGCCCTACAGCTCGATGTTGAGCAAGCCGCCGATCGTCTCTCTCAGCCAGCCAAACAGCTCGTCGAGCAGCGCCTCGATCTCGGCACAGATGTCGATACCGAACAGTGTCAGGATACCCATTCCTGCATTCTCCTTTCAGCAGTAGAGTTGCGGTTGTGCGCCGTAAGCCGGCGCGTTGTCGACCTTAGGGCTGCATCCTCAGCTCGGGATCAGCGCCGAGAGGATGTCCCATATCAGGGACACCCAGCGGCACACGAAGTCCTCGAGGATTCCCGCGAGCGTGCAGTCCACGCCGAAGATCTCTTCCAAACACGGTAACATTCTGCGTTCTCCTTATCCGTTGTCTCACCAACACACAAACTACACAACCTATCGACCTCCGAGCCGGCCAACCCGAACTCGGCTACTCCGCACGCACCAGGTCCACAACCAAGCCCATGAGCCAGCACACGAGTTGCTCCCACAGCGCCATGACGTCCCCGCTCAGGATGGTCCAGACGATGCCCCCGTCGCATCGCTCACAGCCACACGTCATCTCCCATTCTCCTTCCAGCCCCTCGGCCCATCTTCCGCGGGCAGACCGAGGCCACCACCATCTCCCGCACCATTATACAACATGTGGTGGCGCTTTGCTACACAAAACGCACCGACATCCCGGTTTTTCCGGAAACCTCCAGCAGCGAACCGGCCAACGCTGTCCTTCTGGGGCCTATTATGCTTCATTGTGTCACTATTTGTCAAGAGTTTATTTTCCCTCGTTTCGCGCCGTCTGCGCATCCCCCAGCGCACCCCCAGCGCACCCCCTGCTGGATCGCCGATTCCCGTCCAGACCCCTTGATATTCGGGGGCTCAACCTCTAGACTTCCGCGCGGCGGATCATGGCGTGGCCCTGGGGCGACCGGCGGCAATGGCGCTCGCGCGGCACGGCCGCGCGTTCTCGGTGCGATACAGCCTACAGCTCGATGTCGAGCAGGGCGCCGATCTCCGCCCTGAGCCAGGCGAACAGCTCGTCCAGCAACTTGGCGATCTCTTCGCACACGTCAATGCCAAACAGTGTCAGGATACCCATTCCTGCATCCTCCTTGTGAGTTCCGGTTGTGCGCCGTCTGCCGGCGCGTTTGCGACGCTTCGGCTACAGATGTTCCTACAGAAGCGCCGTGATGATGTCCCAGAGAAGGTCCATCAGACGGCACACGAAGTCCTCGAAGATGCTAGCCGGCGTGCATTCTAAGGTGAAGAGGTCTTCCAAGCACGATATCATCCTGCATTCTCCTTATCCGTTCTCTCTCCAATACCCACACTAAACTACACCAACCGAGCCGGCTGCGCCGCGCTCGGCTACTACGCACCCAACAGACCCCTGAGCAGATCCACGAGCCAGGAGATTATCTCCTCCCACACCGCCATGATTCAGCGCAAGGACAAACAGCGACGACGCTCGGCAACATGGCGTCACCCATTAGGAGGCCCGTAACGGGTGACCTCACCCCTGACTGAGCCCCATCGCTTTGCCATCGCTTGCTGGGGCGAGCAGCGTGTTGTTGACACGTATTCGTGGGCCGTGGTACGTTCACTGTAGGGGTCGGTCAGGCCGAAACAGGGCCGTGGGGGCCTCGGCGAGGAATGAGGGCGCGCGACAGAACAGGCGTGACGTTCCTGGAGTTGATGGTGGTCATCACGATCATCGCCATCCTGGCGGCCATCCTGCTGCCGGCCCTGGCCCGGGCGCGCGAGCAGGCCCGCAACGTCCGGTGCGCCAGCAACATGAGGCAGCTCGGGTTCTCCTGCCAGATGTTTGCCGACGACCACGACGGCCTGTTTCCGCCGTGCGACCCGAACGACCACTGGGGCGAGCCGCACACCCGTCCGTTTCAACCCATCCCCTCGCTCGGCATCTTCTACGGCAGCCATCTCGTCCGAAACAACTACATCATCGACATGGCCGCCATCTACCCCGACTATCTGGACGACATCGGGGTGATGGTCTGCCCCGCGACGACGATCGAGCCCGCAGACGGTCCGGATTCGTGGTACGCGGACGTGACCTTCACCCCGGCCCGGGTCGATGCGCGCGTCGTGGGCAGCCGCTACGCCGAACTCGTAGGCCCCCCGCGGCCGGACCCCGAATGCGCCACCAACCAGTTGTACTCGTATCTGCCCTATGCCGTGCTCACCGACGAGCAGGCGGTGTGGCTGTGGAACGAGCTGGACCGGCGCATGGCGCTGGGCGAGATCGGCTTCATGTATGAGGACCTCGAGATCCCGGGGGGACACGGCCCCGGCCGATCGAACACGTTCTATCGAATGAGGGACAACGTATACCGCCGTTTCATCAGCGACATCAACGACCCGGCGAGGGACGCCATCGGCAGTTCCGAGGTCCCCGTTCTGTACGACTCGTCCTCGGTCCAGGGGCGCTACAAGCTCAGCCACATTGTCCCCTTGGGGGGCAACGTCTTGTTCCTGGACTTGCACTCGGAGTTCCGGCGCTATCCCGATCCGACGGGGCGGATTCCCTACACGAAGACCTTCATCTCGGGGATCCGGCTGAACACGTGGGACAACCAACCCCTCATCAACGTGCCGCCGTGGTGCGGCAACCGTCTGCCGGGAACCCCTTTCCAGCCGCGCTATCTCTACTATCCGAACGACCCGCTGTACGAAGGCTTGTTGTTTTAGTCCGGGAAAGTTGGTATCGTATGGGCCGCTATCGGTTACGTGATCCAAACCAGGTGTGCCCCGCCTGCGGGGAACAATGAGGACGATCATGACGCGCAACGCTTGGAGAATCAGCCTGGTATTGACGATTCTGGTGGGCATGGCGGCTTTCGACGCGGCGGCGTGGGGACCCCGGGCGCAACGCGCTATTACGGGGACGGCCATTCAGGTGATCCGAAGGACCTACTCCAACGCGTTCAAGTCCTACGATTGGAACTACGAGGAAGACGTGTTGCGCGGCGCCCTGGCCGGGCCGCACTTCCTCAACAACGGGCAGCCGTTCCCCAACGACAAGGAGGCCATCGAGGCCCTCGAGAACGAGATACGCCTGTTGCGGCACGTCCGCAGGCACGGCGTGGGCAGCTACTTCTCGTTCCACATGGGTGCACTCGGCGCCTTGGCGGCCGACATCATGTTGCCGTTCGCGTTGGACAAGGACGGGCCCGGAAGCCTGCGCGCCAAGGTCGAGGCGGATATCGACGCGCACGTGGGGCAGTACGGGTTCACGACCGGGGAGAAGACCCGCAAGTTCATTCGCAGCGCGCGCGAGTACGTCGGCCTGCGCCGAGAGTTCTTTGAGGAGAATCGGCGGATGATCGCCGACGACTATCGCCGCGGCAACGGCCATGAGGGCTACTTGAAGAACGGCGGCCAGGCCTTCTTCGCGCGGGCCGTCGTCGTCGCGGCCGATGCCTGGCATTCCGTGCTCAAAGTGACGAACGAGTACGGCGACGTGCCCCCGTCCGAGCGCACCGTCATGTGGTACCTGATCGACGAAATGCGCTTCCTGCTACAGCAAAAAGGCAACCTGCACCAGGCCCAGAAGGCCTACGCGGATTTCGCAAAGCTCGACCCCGACTCGATGGAGGCCTACGAGCGCGTGGGCGACCTGTTCTACGCCTTCGGCAGCGATACGCGCCAGGACAAAGCCGCGCGCAAGGAAGCACGCGACCGGGCCGTCCGGGAATGGCGCATCGCCCATGACGCTGCCGGGCCCACGCGGCGGCGCATCGGCAAGAAGCTGTCGGATCACTACATCACCATCGGCGAGGCCTACCTCGGTCAAGGCCTCGTGCCCGGTGGCACGGACGAGGACTTGGCCAACGCCCTCAACGCGTTCAATGAGGCCCTCGAGTTCGACCAGACCAACGACCTGGCCGCGACCCGAATAAATGAGACCAACGTGGCCATCGCCGAACGCAAGGAACACCGCCAACTCAACCTCAACATGATCGCGTCCGCCCAGAAGGTCATGGTGCAGGCCGAGAAGGCCCGCGTCGACGGCGCCTTTGGAAACGCCATTGCCACCTACAACAAGGCCGCGGGCCTTCTTGCGACCATCGGCCCCACGTTCCCGGACCAGGAGGGCCAGGCCAAACAAGCCATCCGCGAGATCAACAAGAACATTACCGACATCATCAACGAAGTCCTCGACGCCGCCAGCGACGCCATCGACCGTGGCGACAAACTGGTGGACGAGCACGATTTCACCGGCGGCGTCGCCGCCTACCAGAGCGTACCCGGTGTCCTCAGCGTCATCCCCGATGACGAGACCACCACGGTCGGCAAAGACAAGCGCGAACTCATCGACACCTCGCTCAAGAAAATCGACGACGCCAAACTGGCCGAGCAGCGCTGGAAGGAATTGGAGCGGCGCCGCGAAGAGGCAGCCCGGGCCCAGGCCGAGGCAGCCAGCCGGGCCCCGAAACCCTGACGGGACCGGTATCCGCGAACCCGCAGGACGAGGACGGCCCTTTGCGGGCACGCGCCGGACCTACCTGCCCCCATGGCGTCTCGAAAGACACGACTCGTCGTGGCCGTAACGCAACGTTGTCGGTGTCATTGCTCAGTGTCATTGCGAGGAGGGCTTCAGCCCGACGAAGCAACCCCCCCGGACCTAGCCGGACGCGTTGGCGGAGGGGATTGCTTCGTCGGGCTGAAGCCCTCCTCGCAATGACATGCTGAGTGCGCGGGCCGCAGCCACCCCGCAATCAGCGTTTGGCGACGTCCCGGTACTGGTCGGCGACGACGTTCTTCTTGATCTTCCCCGTGGCCGTCTTGGGCAGTTCCTCGACGAATCGTACGTATTCGGGGCACTTGTAGGCGGCCAGGTGCTCTTTGCAGAACTCGATCACGGCATCCTCGTCGAGCGTGTGGCCCTCGGCCGGCTTGACCACGGCGAGCACTTGCTGCCCCCACCGACGCTCTGCCGCCCCGACCACGCACGCCTCGTCCACACCCTCGAGTTTCAGTAGCACGTTCTCCACTTGCACCGGGTACACGTTCTGTCCGCCGCGTATGATCATGTCTTTGAGGCGGCCCACGATGTAGCAATAGCCGTCCTCGTCCACGCGCCCGAGGTCGCCCGTATACAGCCACCCGTCCTTGATGGCCTCGGCCGTGGCCTCGGGGTTCTTGTAGTAGCCCTTCATGACCGTCGGCCCGGCCACGAGGATCTGGCCCACCTCCCCCACGGGCACGTCGCGCCCCTCCTTGTCCACGATCCGAATCGAGGTGTAGCGCAGGGCCGGCCCGACCGAGTCCCATTTGATGGGGTCCTTGTGGTCCGCGACCGCGCTCGCGCACGTGGCTTCGCTCAGCCCGTAGCCCATGATGAGGGGCTTCTTGAACACGCGCTGTACCGCCTGGTAGGTCTCCTCCGGCATAGGCGCGGCCCCGGACACGAAGTAGCGCATCGAGCTGACGTCGTGCTTCGCGGCCTTCGGCAGGCTGCACAGCATGCTGTAGATGGTGGGCACGGCGCTCATGATGGTGATCTTGTATTTCTCGATCATGGGCAGAATGCCGAAGGCGTTGAACTTGCCCATGAGGACCACGTCGGCGCCGCCCAGCAGCGGCGTCAGGATCGTCACCACCTGCGCGTTCACGTGAAACAGGGGCAGCACGCACAGAAAACGGTCCTCGGGTACCAGCCGGTTCGACTGCACCATCGTGCGGGCGTTCCAGATGTAGTTGCCGTGGGTCAGCACCACGCCTTTGGGCATCCCCGTGGTTCCCGACGTGTAGATGAGCGAAGCCACACTGTCCTCCGTGGCCACCATGCCGGGCGGCGCGGTCACGGGTTCCAGAAGCGCCGAGAAGGGCTCGGCCCCCTCCGGGGCTTCGTCGCCCAAGATAAAGATGTGCTTGATCTGCGGGAGGGCGGTTCTCACGAGGGGCAGCATGGGCGCGAACTCGGGAATCGTGATCAACGTGGTGGCCTCGGCGTTGTTCGTGATGTAGGCTATTTCGTCGGGCTTGAGCAGCGGATTGACCGGAACGATGACGGCCCCGATGCGCCCCGCGCCGAGGAACACGTAGAGAAATTCCAGCGCGTTGCCCATCAGCAGGACGATCTTGTCACCCTCGCGCAGACCGCGCGCCGCCAGGTTCGCCGCCACGCGACACGCGTCTTCGTGCAGCGTCTTGTAGCTGTATTCCTCGTCCTCGAAGAAGAGAAAGGTCTCGTCACCGCGCTCGTTCGCACGCTGTTCGAGTAGCTCCGGAATCGTCACGACGTAGCCCTCCATGTGCTGTTGGTCCCTGGGTGGCGCGAATAACACCCATCGGTTCTCCCAGCGAGTCTACACCTCGGGCGCACCGCTCCGAAAACCGCTGGTGCATCGTGAAGGTCGCGCGACGACCCATCGGCCGCCGCCGCCGTGGAAGCGTAGGAACTAGGCTCAACCGGCGCCTAGCTGTTCGATCATGGAAATCAACGGGATGCCAACCGAAAGGATGACGAGCCCCACGATGATCCCCAGGATAATGGTGAGAATCGGCTGCAACGCGTCGCCCAGACCGTCAATCGCGATGTTGACCTCCTCCTCGTACGTGTCCGCGATCTGCTCCGCAATGCTGTCCAGACGCCCGGTCTCCTCGCCCGTCACCACCATGTCGGTCACGACCGGCGGGATGATGTCGGCCGCGGCCCGCATGGGCTCCTCCAGGCCGGCGCCCTGCTCGACCGAGTCCCGCATACCCTGAAGGGTATGCGCAAAGGCCCGGTTGTGGATGGCGTTGCGGCACAACTCGAGCGTGGCCATCATGGACAGGCCGCTCTTCAACAGCATGGCCAACGTGCGCGAGAACTCGACCGTCGCGTTCTTCAACAAAATGTTGCCCACCACCGGAAGCTTCAGCTTCATGCGATCCGCCGTCAACCGGCGCAAGGGATGCTGCACGTACCAGAGCTTGTACACCAAGACCAAGCCCACGATCACCAGCAATCCCACCCACCAGAAGTTCCCAAACGCCTTTGACGCCCCCATGAAAAAGCGCGTCCATCCGCTGATCTCGACGTCGAACTTCGTGAACAGGTTCTCGAACTCGGGCATGATGGCTTTCGAGATGAACAGAAGCACCCCGAAACACACGAACACCAGAATCACCGGGTAGAACATGCCGGCGCGGACGCGACTGCGCAGCATCGCCCGCCGCGCGCGATAGTCGGTGACCCGCTGCAGCACGGTCACCAAGGTGCCGCTGGCCTCACTGGCCTTGATGAGGTTCACAAACACGGTGTCGAAGTACTTGGAGTGCCGTTCGAAGGCCTGCCAAAGCGGGTTGCCCGTCTCGACGTACATCGCGATGTCGCCCACCAACGCCCGCATCGAGGACTTGTGGCCGCGCTCTGCAAGCGTCTTGAGCGAACGCAGCAGCGGCGTCCCCGCTTCCAGCATCATGATCAGCTGGCGCAGGAAGACCGTGATGTCGCCGGGGCGCACCGAGCTGGTCTGAAAAAACTGCGAGGGCGGCCGCGGCGCCACTTCCGTGGGCGTGAACACCTCCTCCGGGACGCGCCGCGCCGCGGCCGTTTTCTTGGCCGCGCTGGGTTTCTTCTTTGTCGTGGCGCGCACCCGTTTGGTCTGTCCCCCTGGCTTGTCGCCCTTGGTGGCCATAGGTCCCTTTCCTCCGTTCCCTCAAAGGGGTCCGCTGGTCTACTCGCTTTGGACCCCAGTCCTTTCCTACCTGTTCGCGTCTGCGCGTGTCACGCGCCGCCGCGTCGGATTGCCTCTGTCACGCTCCGGCCCGTTCCGGCGCCTCGCTCCAGTACGTCACCTGCACCCCGCCTGGCGCCAGCACAACGACGGCCTCAACGCGGGCCTGCGTCTTGCGGTATTCCGTGTCGTTCGGCCCGACGTTCGAGACGGTCGCCGTGCTCACGATGCGGAAGCAGCGCGAATCGAAACACAACTCCTCGGCAAGCGCGTTCGGCGCGCTGCCGGGTTTCGGCTTGAAATTGAAGGTCGAGGTCTGCTTTCCGGCGACGGCCGCCAGCTCGGCCGGCGCCTTGAATATGGGACGCTGCTCGCCGATGGCCGCGCGCGCCTCGGGGCTCAGGTCCATGATGGCCCCCAACACCGCCTCCCGGGCCGCGTTGACGTTAAGCGAAGCCGCGGGACGCGCATGGTCGAAAACCGTGTAAACCGTGACCAGGTCGTTGTCGAGCGCGTCAAAGGCGTCCCGGCTCAGAAACCCGCGATGCACGAGCCCCTCGAGGCCGCCAAACCACTGGCCGCCGGAAGCACCTGCGGACGGCAGGCTGCTGCGTATGCGGCGCGCCGTGTCGCCGTCAACGCCCAGGACCGCCTGCAACACCCGAGGCGGTGCGTGGTTGATGTTAACCTTCCCGCTCTCGTCGTAGACGGCCACGCGCGTCACCGCCCGCTGGTTCCCCCGCACCCCAAAGCCGAGTGGGGCATCGGGCTGCGACTTGTACACCGGCAGCTCGACGTCGAACGGCGACGCGAGCAGGTCAGGCAGGCGGTTCTCGTCGATAGCCTGCCGTATGGCGCCGATGGCCGTGTGCACGCCGCCGCGCGCCATGTTGCGCGCGCGCACGCCCCGGATCGCGAAATCCGTGCGCTCGACCTCGTTGGTCATGTATCCGACATAGGCGGCCCCCAGAAGGGAGAAGAGAAACAGCAGCGCCAGCGCCGTCAACAGCGCCACCCCTCGGTCGTCCTGCCTCGCTCTGTAAGTCGTATTCATGAACTCACCTGGGTTCACACAGCCTGCCTTCAGTCCACGTAGATGGGGAACACCGCCTTCCGCGCTATCTGCTCATACGGCCGGTCCGGGTCCGCGAGCGTCAGGCTTATGCGCACCGCCCCGGGCAACGCCGCGTTCGACCACGGCGACTGCCAGGCGCTTCCCGGAGCCTTCGCGGCATACTCGATGCGCATCGCCAGCACGCCGTCGGACACCTTGACGCTGGCCACGCTCTCCGTGTTCCCCGGTATGGTGGTGGTGCGCACCAGCGTGTGCACGCCCGCCTCGCGATCAATGTGGTAGCCCACGTCCACCCGCCGCGGCAGCTCCCCGGGTCCAGGCGACAGCGTCACCGGCAGCACGACCACGTCGTCCTGCAATGGGACCCCAAAGAATCGCGGGTCTTGCGCCGTTTGCGAACTGCCCCGGATGCCTTGACCCGACACCTGCGCGCTGACCACCTGCGCGAAGTCCTGCCCCATCTGAGAGAGAATGTAGTCGGCCTTGGCGTCAAGCTCGGCACGAATCGTCGCTTTCCGCCACGCCTCGGACACCCGGTAGAGAATCGTCATGCCCAGCGTGGTCGTCATGCCCAGCAATGCGATGACGACGAGAAGCTCGATCAGGGTGAATCCACTGCGCTGTCCGCGACTTCGCTTCATGGGCCGGCTCCGGGACGCGCCTTGGCGGCAAACAGCGTCCGGTGGGCGCTGGTCGTCAAGGCCAGCGTCTGGTCGCGCCCCGCCTCCTTCCAGCGCACGGCTACCGTTACTTCGACAAAGGGCGATTCGGCCGCAGCCGCCTTCGCGTAGGCCTGCCAACGGAACCGCTCGTAGAAGTTCGTTTCCCGGCGGCTGGCCCCCGCATCCGCAGGCATGACCGACGGGGGTGCGACCCGCCGCGGCTTGTCACCCTCGGCGCCGCGAGGCACGACCGGCAACTGGTCCCCAGGCTTCGCGCCGTTCAGCGCACACTGGTACTGCCCCGGATGGCGAACAATGGCCTCGAGCTGCTCTTCGGCGATGGCCGCGGCCGCGGTCTTGCTCCGGCTGTTACGGGCCAAGTCCAGCGCGGAAGAAAACACCGAGATGAAGATCGTGGCGCCGATGCCGACCACGGCAAGGGCAACCAGGATCTCGACAAGTGTGAAGCCCCCCTCACGTGAATGCCGCCAAACCGTTCGGGTCACTCAGCCGCTCTCCTTCCCGAGCTTCAGTCGGGCTTCAATACTATGCACGCCCCGCTCTTCCCGCTCCGCGATCGACTCGGGCATGCCTTCCGAACAGACCTATCGTAGCCCCATCCGGCAGAAATGTCAACCCAATGCTGCGGCGCATCGCACCCCGCACCCCGCCACCGCTTGTGGGTGGCGTCCAGCAAACCCCTACATCAGGGACTGGACGGGGACCGCTGCGTCACGTCGAGGGATTGCTGCACGGCCGACAGATACCGCGTCACCAGCAGGTCGGCCATCTCCTCGTCACGGTGCTCGAGCGCCTCGATGACCCGCTCGAGGATCTGCTCGGTCTGCTCGACACCCATCAGCGGGATATCCACCAAGGCCCGCAACTTGATGAAGACACGCCCCATCGTGTTGAACACGAGCTCATACACCTTGTTGTGGGCAGCCTGCGCGATGAGCTGGAATACCCGCAGGTTGGCCTCCTGCAAGGCCGCCGCGCCGCCCCGGCTGGCGCGGCGTTGCTCGAACACATCCCGGATCTCGGCCATCTCCTCCGGCGTGCGGCGCGCAGCCGCCAGGCGCACCACCAGCCGCGCCAGGTGCCCACGGAACTCCAGAACGTCCCGAAGGATAGGCAGGTTGATCGAACCGTCCGTTTGCGTCAGCAGCATCTCGAACAGCTCGATGCCCCCCGTGATCTGCACGTCCTGCACGTAAATCCCCGACCCCTGCCGGATGCGCACCAACCCCACGGCCTCGAGCCGCTTGAGCGCTTCGCGCACCACGTGACGCGTCACGCCGAACTCGAGCGCCAGCTCTCGCTCCGTCGGAAGCTTCGCGCCCGCACGGTACTCGTTGTCGACAACGCGGCGGACCAGCCTCGCCGTAATCTCCATCGAGGCGGTCTGCTGCACAGGCACGCCGCTCTTCCCCATGACGCCTTCGTGCTCCTGTGGTCCCCATTTCCCCAGGGCTACCCATTGATACAACCCAATATGGGGATTCTACTCCAAATTGCTCCAAAAAGCCACATAATTCGCCCTATTGGTTGCACCAATCTCAACACGCCCTCAGCCTGCCAGGCCAGACCAGGCCCGGCCAGCAACCGGCGATGCCCGTTCCGGTTGAAAGGCCGGGCGCGCTGAGGGTATGGTTTCGGGGCGTTGCCGTTCACGGGGCGAGATATCGAGATATGAGAAGAGCCTACATCAAGGTGCAGAAAGACGGAACCCGACAACGCTCGTGCTCGTACTCGCGTTCCTGCTCGTGCTCAAACCTAGTTGCGAAGGGCATCGATGACGAATGACGATGACGAGTCACGATGACGATGACGAGTACGAGCACGAGCACGAGCACGAGGTAGCGACGTGACGTACCGAGAGCGATTCGTGGCCTGCGTGCTCGGCGAGCCGGTGGACCGCCCGCCGTTCTGGCTGTTCTGGGAGCCGTGGCGGACGACCTACCTGCGGTGGGTGGACGAAGGCATGCCCACCCACGCCGAATACCGCAGCCGTTGGGACCCGGACGACGCGCCCAAGATCGTGCCTGTGAACTGCGGCCCCTGTCCGACCAGCGACTATACGGTCGTGGAAGAGGACGATGCGATGGTCACGTGGATCGACCGCTGGGGCGTGAAGCGGCGAAACCCCAAAGACCACGAATCCATGTCGGAGTTTATCGAGTGGCCGGTCAAGACCCGCCGCGACTGGGAGCAGTATCGAGACGAGAAGCTCGACCCGGATCATCCGGATCGGGTGGCGGCCGTCGGGGCCATGTGCCGGCCCTGGGTGAAACGGGGCACGCCCATACAGTTGGGCTACTTCCCGGACGTCGGCATCTTCGGCAGCGTGCGCTGGCTGCTGGGCGACGAGGAGTGCCTCATCGCCTTCTGCACCACGCCCGACCTCGTCCACGAGATCATGGACCACATGACGTCGCTGTACTTGACCGTCTTCGAGAAGGTCCTCAAGGAAGTGCCCGTTGACGTCATCCACATCTGGGAAGACATGTGCGGCCGGCAAGGACCCCTCATCAGCCCGCACCAATGGGACGCATTCATGGCCCCCTGCTACCGCCGCATCAAGGCCCTGGCCGACCGGCACAACGTACCCGTACTCTCCGTGGACACGGACGGCCAGCCCGACCTCATCATCCCGCCCATGATGAAAGCCGGCGTCAACTTCCTGTACCCCTTCGAGGTGGCCGCGGGGTGCGACGTCAACGTGTTTCGTCAGCGCTATCCTACGCTCGGTATGATGGGCGGCGTCGACAAGCGCGCCCTCGCGCAAGGACCCAAGGCCATCGACCAAGAACTCGAACGCGTCCGCCCCGCCATCGAGAAAGGACGCTACATCCCGGACTTGGACCACTGCGTGCCCGACGACGTGTCCTGGGAGAACTACGCGTACTACGCGGGCGCGCTCAAGAGAATCGTGGTGGGCGACGCTTAGGAGATGCAAGTGAATAAGTCATCGGATTCCTTTTAGTAGACGCGGCATCCTTGCCGCGTTGGCAAAGCGCCAAGATGGCGCTTCTACGTTACGAATACGATGAGTAATTGTCTTACG
>Ga0114930_10000485_pt1 | contig 40967 bp, 35 predicted proteins | sample AnhtaG_FD_87300 | JGI IMG/M metagenome (GOLD analysis project Ga0114930, IMG submission 87300) | Deep subsurface microbial communities from Anholt, Denmark to uncover new lineages of life (NeLLi) - Anholt_01485 metaG | ecosystem: Environmental > Aquatic > Marine > Oceanic > Sediment | place... | reverse complement strand
GAAAAGGGCTTGGAAGTTAAAAATAATTGAAAAAGAAAATCCACAATGGATTGATTTATATAAAAGCATATGTGAATAGTCATGGATTCCTGCTTCCGCAGAGCCTGCCCCTGTGAAAACAGGAGAATGACATTATTAAAAAAAAGCATTCATTTTTTCAACTAATTGGGAGATGAACCTTATAATCTAGCTTTAAACCATAGTTGATTGTTTTATTATATATACTATTTTTTATGTAACTTTATTCAAAAATTATTGACGGTGAGTGAAAAGTTTGAGTTGAAGATTTAAAGGTTGAAGGCTCACACCTGAACGAAAACAACTGGAGTAGGACAGATAGAATCAACAAACATTTATGTAAACACGAGTTAAAACACTGATTTGATTTCTACAATTCTTTTTTCAATTTTGTAATCAAGCACTTTGAACTTTTCCAGCCATTCCATCAGTAAAAGCTCCAGAGGCAGGCCAGTGTCTTTCAGGTCAGCCACAGGAAATCCAAAGTACTTATCCTCTGCATGCTCAACCAAGTAATTATTGCTGACAATCGTATAAATTTTTTTAGGACAGAGAATTTTCCCATCTTTCTCTAATACTTCTCCGTTAACTTCAATATAGTTGACTCTCTCCCCAAATCGTTTGACTCCCTTAGGATAATATCTGTATTTAAGCCCCGAAATTTGAAGTCTATCCCATCCCCTTTCCACATCATACTCAAGTACATCCTTAAGCTGATGGCCGGTAAGCTTGAATAAGACCAGAGTGTTATGAAAGGGGGAGACATCAAATACATCAGTTTTAGCTATGGGGCCAGCTTTAATATCTGACCTGATTGCCCCGGTATTGTGCAGGCCGATTTGAGCTCCTGTTTTCCATCGCATAACATCAGTTATCCAATTTCCAAGCGTACTTTCGATTTGCCCGGTTCCATTTGAATATTGACCTATAGTCTGGTCTACTTTGGCCTCTCCTATAACTTTAGCGTATTCTGTGCCGACCGACTTTTCAACTTCTTTAACCAGAGCAACAACTTTAGCAGACGGTTTTAATTTAATGTCTGCCCACAGCCATATTAACTCCTCCTCATAATTCACAATTTTGTCATTTTCCACTTCTATTTTTAAATATCCCAGGGTTCTTTGATGCCCGACGGTTGATTTAACCAATACGCCATTAACTTCTGCAAACCGTCCATCCTCGGCAGCTGCTAAAACTATATCAATGCCTTGGACATTTTTAGCAATTCTTACCGCCTCTTCAAACCAGCCGTGGGCCAATACAACGATTAAATCGGTCTGTTTATCCAATACAGGAATATACGAATTGAGAGTAGGGATAACTGGCAGCACATTCAGACCTTTAATACTTTCTTTGTTAACCTCAGACAGGAAATTCTCTTCCATTACTGCTATGACTCCAACTTTTAAATCTCCTATGTTAAAGATGTGGTAAGGTTCAGCCGGAAAAAGTTTGCTGCTTTTTTTATAGACAATGTTGGACATAACTGTAGGAAAGTTTGCTAATTTCGCCAGCTCCAAAGTGTTGTGTTGCCCTCTGTCAAAATCATGGTTTCCATAGCACCAAACATCGTAGCCAAGCCTGTTTAAAAATTCTATCATTGCCCCGCCAAACACACCTCGATATTCTATTTCTGCAGCAAGTGTACCTGTCATAACATCCCCAACTTCAATCAATAGGACATTTTTTTCTCTGGCTCTAATCTTGTTTATGTAATGGCTGGCTGCCTCCATCCCGCCCACTAATCTTTCAGTATTATTGTGCTTGATTGCGTGAGGTTTGTAAGTGCCATGGGTATCGTTTGAGTGAACAAACACAATCGTTTCCGGAAACAGTGGGGAAGTCAGAACAAAAATCAAATTTATTATCAATACCAAGGGGGAAGCTTTCTTCAATAAAAAAACTTCCTTTTTACCAACTCGCTTTTTCTTCTTAAACATGGATTTTTTATTCATGTAAACATATTTCCCAAAATTACCTTTTTATGGCTAAAACGACTGAAGAATTTATTTTTTTACCTGTTATTTCGTACTAAAAAAAGCTTATAGCATAAGAAAAACCTGATGTCAAAAGCCAGGGATCAAAAGTCAGGATTTTCACAAATCAGGGCAGAATGGCAAACTATTTATGTCTTAAAAGATTACCTTCTAAATTGGTTGGATCCCCCTCGCTTATCAAACCTGGATTCCATTTTTCTTGCTCTATTAACCTTAAGCTTCCTGTCTTTTATTTCATATCCATCCAATGTATCTATCGCTTTTTGGACCTGCTCATCAGTCTCTAATTCTGCAAATCCAAAACCTTTTGACCTGCCGGTAAACTTATCTCTAATAACCTTTATCTCTTTTACTTCCAGCTCTTTCTCTTCCAGCAGCTTTTGAAGATCATCTTCGGTCACTCCATATTCCAAATTCCCAATATAAATCTTTTTTTCTTCTTCCATCATTACTCCTTAAAAAAATTACTTTTTAAAACAATCCTGCAGCATTCTTTCTTTATTACATTCTCTCTCCTTATAAAATTATTTTGCATAGTATTATCTTTATTGAAGTCTACTTAGGATTTTTCCCCTTTTCACTAAACTTTAAATCTAATTGACACTTTAAATACTTTTATTTCTCCTCATCTTTGCAAATAATTATACCGTATTTCTGAAATAATGCAAGAATAAAAAAGGAAAACACAATTAAGTGATTAGTGGAAGCATCTTTTTTCCCGTGATGGATTAATAAGGGTATTTGGGGATGGATGAAGCGACTTTGAAGATTTAGCCTTCCTGAATGGATATTTGAGGGAATCCGGCAAAGCCGGACACCGAGTATGTTTGAGTGCAGCGAGTTACGCAGGTGCCGAAAAGAGCGATAAAGGAATGGCGTTAAAAATCTGAACGGAAGCTCAGACATTCCCAAATACCCTTATAATGTGATTGATCCGTCTTTCATCACGGTAAAAAAGTAACTTATATGATTACTGGAGTCCTTGACAAATTGTCTTTTATAATTAAATATCAAAATAACAACAATAAGATATATATCCTTCAAAAAACTTGAGGAGGTTTGTTGATGAAAAACTGTCTGGTTATTGGAGCTGGACCTATAGGCAGTATTCTTGGTGCCCATCTTTTAAAAGAAGGAATAGATGTCACTCTTGTAGATATCTTAAAAGAACGTCTACGCAGCATGGAAAAGAAAGGACTTACGGTTAAGGATCCAAGAAACCAGATTGTTGGAGATTTTATCGAATTTCCTAAAAAATTCCTCTTTTCTCCAAAAGAAATAAAAGAAAAGCCCGACGTAGTATTTATTTGTATCAAGACATATTATCTTACGGATGTTATCACTGAAGTTTCACAAGCAATCTCAACTCCTCCCAAGGTTGTGGTTTTCCAGAATGGACTTGATAATGAAGAGCAGGCAGCAAAAGTTTTCGGAAAAGAAAACGTTCTGAGGTGCATAATCAATTATGCAGGAGCGATGACTTCGGACACAGAAGTGGAAATAGCCTTTTTTAACCGGCCTAACTACATCGGAGTTCTGGAAAGTGGAAATATTCCCCTGGCAAAAAAAATTGCAGGAATTCTCACTGGAGCAGGTCTTGAAACAGAGTATTCAGATGAGATAAAAAAACACGAATGGGAAAAAGCCATTTTAAATGCATGCCTGGCATCAGTTTCAACAGTAACAGGACTCACAATGAAAGAGGTTATGGATTCTACTCCCCTGAGAAAAATTGTTGAAAAACTTCTTCTTGAAGGAATAAAAGTTGCAGAAGGAGCCGGGATCAAATTTCCAGATAATTTTTATGACCTGGGCCTATCCTATTTAAGTAAAGGTGGTTACCATAAACCCTCCATGCTGGTTGACATAGAAAAAGGAGGAAAGACAGAAATTGACTTTCTCAATGGAAAAATTGTTGAATACGGAGAAAAGCTAAATATTCCAGTCCCCTTCAACTGGACAGTCACCGCAATCATAAAAGGTCTTGAACAAAAAAAGAACCACAAAAATAAAAAACTCTAAAAAAGAACTTCCCTCTCTTCCTAATTTAAATAACCTGGATGATTTAAGAAGCTGGGCGCGAAGAGTAGTTAAAAGTGTCAGAAGCTAAAAAAAATACTTTGCGCTCTGATTGGAAAAAAGTTGTTCTTGAAGGGCCTTTTGTAAATTAGGAGTACCCGCAATGTAAATAATATTCTTTTCCTCATCAAGGAGCTGGAAGGCTCCTTCTGATTCAGGAACCTGGCTTATAGCTTCAGGAGCAAACTCTTAATATAGGTTAATAACGTAGAAAACTTTTGATTATTTGGAAAGAGGGATCTGAGAGCTGCTACATTCAAGTCCTGTATTTAACAACTCTTATTACATCTGAAATAATTTGGCTTTATTAAAAGACAAAAGAAACGCCAATATGTCCGGTTAAAAGATCAGTTCTCGACAGGTTAGAATCATACAAGACCCGGTCATTTTCCAGACGAATCGCACCTTCTATCAGGTACTCAGCTCTCCCGCCCTTCAGGTAGCAAATTCCTATGTCAATATAAACCGCAAGGGGACCTTTTTTCCTACTTCCTTTATTTCTATACGCTTGGATCATCAAGCCACCGCCTGCTCCATAACTAAAGGCAAAATCATTTAAAATATTGGAGCTGAGTACAGAATCATAGCCAATTTCGTTCTGGCTGCTGACGCCTGTGTTGGTCGTTAAATAATTAAATCCTATCAATCCATCAAGATAAGGACGAAGTTTCCCTTCTGGAGGCTGGACACGAAATAAAAAATGACACATAAAGATGCTGTTTATGGTTGTAACATCAACCAAAACATCCGGGACCGTTGTACTAAAAGGCTCTTCCCGCGTTTCACTTCCATATACCAGATAACCTAATGAAACTCCCACTAAAAAGGGAGACCTGGGAAAATTAAAGGCGAAATGCCCTGTACCACTAATTCCAATTTTATCAACAATATCTTTGAATTCATTTTGCGGAAAGCCAAGGCTAAAATTAGCGCTGACCTGAAACGGTGCTCGTGCATAAACCAACGATGTGAAGAATAAAACTATAAAACATATGGCTCCAAATGATTTGATTTTATCCATGTTATTCTTCCTCCTTTTTAAATGATTTATCCTTTTCTGGTTCCTGTTAATGATAAACTTTACCATGGCGGTTTTTGTGGGAAAACAAAAGAGCAATCTTTATGCCAATTCATATCAGGCATAAACAAAGACTTCTCTCTATTTTCTGTCCTCTATAATGGTCAGGTGTAACAAAAAAAGTAGCAAAAAAAGAGAAATATAGAGAAAGGATTGGCTGATGGAAATAAATAAAATTAGGGAAGAATATGGAAACAGGCTATTTTATCTCAGGATTTAGATATATTGCTTATGGCTTTATCTAATAATGCTATAGAGCTTTTACAATCTTCTGGATAGACCGCCATCCCAATGGACACAACTCCCCAGTTATGTTTCCGGGCAAGCTTATTAATCCTCTGTTTAACAGAATCAGCCCCTTCTCTACCTGTTTGAGGAAGTATAATAAAATACCTCCTCCAAAAAGGACCCAGCATCTTGTCATAACCGCGCAAAAATTTTTCCATTAAATGAAACGAAATGACCTTGCCCGGCATTACTCTGCTTAAACCCCGGGGAACTGAGTGGCTGACCTCTACTGCAAGGACACTAAAAAAATAATCAAACCTTTTTGAACGGTTTATTTCCTCCTTGATTATACTAATCTCTATTCCATACTTCTTATTTTTGATTTTGTTCTCTAATTTGAACATTAAAGCTGCCTTTATTTTATTCCTCTAATAATAGCGGCTCTTCTCCCTTTTGTATAGGTAAAATACACGGAAATGGATGAAGCGACCTTGAGGATTTAGCCTTTCTGAATCGCTATTTGAGGGAATCCGGCAAAGCCGGACACCGAGTATGTTTGAGCGCAGCGAGTTACGCAGGTGCCGAAAAGAGCGGTGAAGGAATGGCGTTAAAAATCTGAAGGGAGCAGAGCCATTTCTGTGTATTTTTCTCATATTCCAATCCACGCAAATGGGATAGGAGCTATAATAACTTAAAATTTCTTCTTCAGGGCTTTCAAGATTCTTTCAGGTGTTATCGGGAGCTCCTTTATCCAGATTCCTGTCGCATTTGCTATCGCATGAGCTACTGCAGCCAGCACAGGTAAGATCGCTCCCTCTCCAATTTCCTTTGCTCCATAAGGGCCCTCTGGTTCATAGGATTCAACAATTCCACTAAATATCTCAGGTGAGTCTTTAATTGTCATAAGCAGATAATCATGAAGATTAGGATTGAGGATATTCCCTTTTTCGTCATACAAAACATCTTCCATGATTGTTTCGCCTGCACCCATGACAATAGCTCCTTTGACCTGCCCATGTACAGCTTGAGGATTGATAGGAGTACCGCAGTCATGGAAGTCGGTGAATTTTTTTATCTTCACCTTCCCTGTTTCTAAATCTACGCAACATTCACAGACAGAGCTTCCGTATGAGTAGGCTGGGCTGGTTCCCACAGCAGCTCCCTTGTAATCTCCACCAAGCCCTTCTGGAGGCTTGTACCAGCCTGTTCCTACCAGCGGTCCCTGGTCATTAAAATATTTTCGCGCTGCCTCTTCCCATGCCATGTTCTTTGATTTATCGCTTTTAAGAAAAATTTGATTCTCCCTGGCTTCAAGGTCTTGAGGATTACAGTTCCACACCCTGGAAACAGAGGTAAAAAGCTTACCGATGACATCCTTGCTGGCCATAACAACAGCATTTCCTCCCATCAGGGTTGTTCTGGAAGAATAGGCACCCAAATCAAGAGGGCTGATGTCGGAATCTTCAGTTCTGATACGTACTCTGTAAAGGCTAATACCTAAAGCTTCAGCGCACATTTGAGAAAGAACAGTGGATGAACCCTGCCCAATTTCTGCTGCCTGAATGAGAAGGACTGCGGCTGTACCGTCTTCGCTTATTTTGACAATGGCGTTTGAATGGGGAAACTCAGACTTCTTAACGAATGTCTCGCGTTTTTTCTCAGAGCTTCGCTGAACCTGTCCCCTATAAATAGCATACCCGGCACCCGATACAAAGCCGCCGCAACCGATCCCTATTCCTTTTCCCGGTTGGAGTTTACCATACTTCTGTTTCCAGCGGGATTTCTTTTTAACTTCGTCTAAAGTGGCTTTAAACTCACAGCTTCGAACATCTAGATCGTTACAAGTCCGGGTGTTAGGATCCATGGCATTACGGAGGCGGATTTCAATAGGATCAATGCCCAGATCATCTGCGATCATACTCAGAAGGCTTTCAAATGCAAAACGAGGCTGGGGAGTTCCATGGCCGCGCATTGCACCGCAGGCTGGTTTATTCGTCATAATCCTGAAACCTTCGTATAAATAATTTGGAATAAAATAAAGAGTTGGGATCATACTGCCGGCATAATAAGCGGTTATTACTCCAAAAGAAGAATAAGCACCTCCATCAAGGTAAATCTGGCTTTTAAAAGCAGTTATCCTGCCATCCTTTTTTACGCCCATTTTAAACTTCATGTACTGTTTGTGTCTTCCTCTCCCGTGGAGAAACATCTCTTTGCGGCTGTAGACCATTTTTACAGGCCTTCCTGTTTTTTTAGAAGCGATAGCCGTGATTAAATCAAGGGGTGTTGTCTCAGCTTTACCTCCAAAGCCGCCTCCTACAGGAGGACGGATGATGCGGATTTTCCCTAAAGGAATATCAAGCACCCGGGCCACCATGTAATGAACGTAATGCGGAACCTGTGTAGAAGAATAAAGCACAAGAGTCAAACCGTCATTTTCCCAATAAGCGATTGAAGCATGAGGCTCTATAGGATTCTGATAAACATGATTTCCCACAAATTCTTCCTCTCTGATAAAATCAGCCTCAGCAAATCCTTTTTCGACATCGCCAAAATGGTGATCAACTTTAGTGTTGATATTATTTTTATATTTTTCATGAAGCTGGGGAGCATCCTTTTTTAACGCCTCAATCGGATTAAAAACAGCTGGAAGTTCTTCGTATTCTACTTGAATTAATCCCAAAGCTCTCTCTGCTGTATCTTCATCCACAGCAATAACGGCTGCCACTTCGTCTCCAACGTAGCGCACACGGTCCTTGGCCAAAACATGTTCATCATAGCGGGCAGGAGAAACTCCGTATGTAATATCCGGCATGTTTTTTCCCGTTAAAATCAATTTAACTCCGGGGAGTGTTTCTGCCTTGCTGGTATCGATCATTTTTATCCGGCCATGAGAGATAGGAGAATGCAGGATTTTGCCATAGAGCATATTGTTAAAATTATAATCGGCTGTGAATTTGGCATGACCTGTAACCTTAGCAGCTGCATCCACTCGCGGCTGGCTCTTACCTACAGTCGAAAATTTATTGAGGTCATAAGAGGAAGAAGGTGGCTCTTTTTTGTTCAAATATTTTTTCCAGTTTTTTACAGCTTCAATAATATCCGCATAACCTGTACAGCGGCAGAGATTCCCGTCAAGGGCTTCCTTAATCTCTGCTTCTGTTGGGTTTGGATTATCCTTTATCAGAGCTACAGCGCTCAGTATCATCCCGGGCGTACAAAAACCACACTGAACTGCTCCATGATAAATAAAGGCTTGCTGTACAGGATGAAGTTCACCTTGACTTGCTATACCTTCTATTGTTGTTATCTCGGTCCCTTCACAGGATGCCGCCAGAAGGAGACAACTGTTTTTTGGCTCCCCGTCAATAATAACTGTGCAAGCACCACACACTCCAAGATTACATCCCTTTTTAGTTCCGGTAAGTCTCAGCTTGTCTCTAAGGACATCCAGAAGGGTTTCTCCATCTTTAACAGCAACCGAGTGTTCTTCACCATTCACCTTGAGGACAATGAGGCGGTAGCGTTCTTTGTTGTGTTTCACCGAATTTATTTTTCCTTCCTGTTTTTTCTTTGAGCCCGTTCTAAAGCTTCAGACAATGTCCTTCGGGTTAAGACACTGATGAGTTCTTTTCTATACCAGATTGAGCCTCTGATATCCGAGATCGGTTCTCCTTCTTCTTTAGCCAATAAAGCTGCTTTCTCAAAAGTGCTTTGAGATGGTTCCCTGTTTATAAGAAATTCAGAGGCTCTTAAAGCCATGATAGGAGTGGGAGCAACCGCTCCCAGAACAATCGCTGCTCTGTTTATTTTTCCGTCTTTAAGTGTAACTCTGGAAGCCACAGAAGCTACAGCAAGAGCATTTGCCTCCCGAAGAGTAAATTTTAGGTATGAAATCCCTGTGCCTGGCGGAAGTAACGGGATTAGAATAAAGGTCAACAATTCACCAATTTTACATACTGTTTCTCTTGGACCTCGAAAGAATTCAGAAAGGGAAACTTTACGGGAAGATTCTAAGCCTTGAAGTTTAACAGACGCCTCTGCCGCAATCAAAGGTGGAGGCAGGTCTGCAGAGGGCACGGCGCTTGAAATGTTACCGCCAATAGTAGCAACAGCGCGAATCTGAGTGGATGCCATGGATCTGGCAGCATCGGCAAGGGCTGGGATATATCGATTTATAAGGGAATCAGATAATATATCATTTGGTGTTACCAGGGCTCCTAATCGAATTTCTTTGTTTTTTTTCTTTATGCCCTTGAGTTCTTTTATCTCCTGAAGTGATATGATGTCTTTAGCCGCTAACAAGCCTTGCTTTATATCAACCAGAAGGTCAGTTCCTCCAGCAAGAAAACGAGCCTCCTTGATTTTTACTGATAGTTCCAGGGCTTCATTTAAAGTCTGGGGAGTATGAAGCCTTATTTCAGAGAGGTTCATCTATATGTTTCTAAAAACGACGCTTTTTAAACCTTATCGAATACAAAGTTCAGCTGCCCGTTTGGCAGCTTATTGACTACCACCTTCATTTCCATACCCAGTTCAATCTTATCCTCCGGGATGTTACTGGCAATCCTGCCAAAAATCTTATAATCTCCGTAGTCCAGAAGAGCTATACAGTAAGGCAAATCGTTTTCAAAACCAACAGGAGCATACTTTAATTTGCTGTACGTTAAGAGCTTTCCCTTACCAGAGATTTCGAACCACTCTATGTCACTAGAAAAACATTGGTAACAATCGGCCCTTGGCGGAAAGAAAGCCACACCGCAGTCTTTACAGCGGGTGCCCATAACCTTGTCCTTTTCCAAGAAATCTATAAAGTCATTAACCTTTGTGACTGAGGCAAAACTCACTGTCCCAAATTTTTTAAAACGGTCATCTATTTCTTTTTTCTCGCTCATTTTTTACCTCCCAAGAATTGTGACGACTCCATAGAGGCCCACTCCGCCAATGTTATGGACCAACCCAATCTCTGGCTTTTTTACCTGCATCTCTCCAGCCTCGTTTCTCAGCTCAAGGACAATAGTCCTTATCTGGGACCCACCGGTTGCACCAATTGGATGTCCTTTTGACAGCAAGCCTCCATCTACGTTGACCGGTATACTTCCCTCTTTGTAAGTTTCCTTACTCCTAATCAGTTCTTTTCCTTCTCCCGGCTTAACAAAACCTAAGTCTTCATAAGCCATTATTTCTGAAACCGTAAAACAGTCGTGAACTTCTGCTACATCAATATCTTTCGGAGTCACTCCAGCCATTTTATAAGCCTGTTGGGAGGCATCCCGGGCTACTGCCAATCCCGTGAATAGATCTCTGCCTGTCATGTTAACACTTGCTGATGCAGCACCTAATCCAAGAATCCACACCGGCTTTTTACAAAGAGCCATGGCTTTTTCCTCGTTAGCCACTATAATACAGGAACTCCCATCTGCATTGGCACAGCAGTCTCCAACTCGAAGCGGGCTGGAAACCGGGCCGGACATAAAATGGTCCGGATCAGAGAACATTTCTACTGCCACGGGCTTACGAAATAGGGCCTTTTCATTGATCTGGCCATAAGTGGCAGCCTTCACTCGAATAAGAGCCAGATCGTCAAGAGTGGTCCCGTACTTTTCCATATGAGCCCTGGCAAACATGGCGTAATAAGCAGGCATCATCGTGCCAAATGGACTTTCCCACTGGATATCAGCTCCCCGGCCCATCCTTTCCTGAGACTCTGCTGAGGAAATTTCTGACATCTTTTGAAAACCCACAACTGCTACAATATCATGAAGGCCTGACTTGACCAATGAATAGGCCATTCTCAAACCCATACTGGTTGAGGAGCACAAACTCTCTAAATAGCAGGTGGGTTGAGGTATAAGTCCAAAGTATTCTGCAAATACGCCCGATGGTGAACGCTGCTTGTCATACTCAGGAGCTGAGCAGATGATAGAAGCATCGATGTCCTTGACAGAAACTTGAGCATCTTGCATAGCTCCCTTAAATCCAACAAATGCTAACTCTCTGATCGAACCGGGATATCCCCGGACAAAGGCACTCTGTCCTACACCAATAATAGCTACTTTACCCATAAATTACCTCCATAAATTAAATCACTAAATATACTGACCTCCATCGACCTTGATCACTTCCCCAGTTATATGCTTGGCTTTCTCACTGCAAAGGAATGAGACCAAATGGGCAATATCCTCAGGCTGTCCAAGGCGGTTAAAAACTGTCTCTTCAGCAGCCTTTTGTTTAAACTCTTCTGAAAGTTCTTTAAACATATCTGTCAAAATCATTCCCGGGGCTACTGCATTAACATTCACGCTGTATTTCCCCAGTTCCTTGGCTACAGTTTTGGTCAAACCAATTGCTCCGGCTTTAGCAGCAGAATAATTCGTCTGGCCGAATTTACCCCTTAGGCCATTTATAGAAGTGATGTTCACGATCTTTCCAGACTTTTGCTCTCTAAAAGTGGGGGCAACTGCCCTTATGAAATTAAAGGTCCCTTTAAGATCAACATTAATAACAGCATCCCATTGTTCTTCAGTCATCTTCCAGATAACCCCATCCCAGTTCATTCCAGCATTACTGATCAGAATATCCATATGACCAAATTCATCGATAACTTGTTTCACCAGCTTCTGGACTGCACCAAAATCAGATACATCAACTTTATATTCCTGAGTTTTGCGGCCCATGGCTTTTATTTGTTCAACAACCGCCTTGGCTTCCTTCTCATGCCTGCGGAATGTTAAAGCAACCTCTGCTCCGTTCCGGGCTAAATCCAGGGAAATCTCTGTGCCGATGCCCAGGCTGCCGCCAGTGACAAGGGCAACTTTTCCATCTAAATCCATTTTTTCCTCCTAAATAAAATAATTGGGATCAGGTCTTTATATTAGACATTTTCTATAACGCTATTTTGAGAAAAATGCAAACTATACTTCCCAATTTATGAAATATAATTTCCTGTTTTTAATTCTTAAGAGAAATTCTAAAAGACTATTAAATTATAGTCAAAAATACTAAACAAGCTGTTAAATGTTAAATATTGATACTTCAGGCTTATTTTCGTAAAACAATTTGTGTGATATTTATAGTTAGAACTGAGGCTTTAACTAAAGATGCCATGGTTCATTTTTTTGAGACTGGGAGATAAGAAGCCTGGGGATTGGAAAATTTATTGCATTCCTGTGTGATAGTTCCATTCTCTCTGTTACTATTTTCATAACCTCGCGTATTCCTATTTTGTTCATAATGGCAAAAGGACCTTCTTTCCAGAGAAATGCATTCTGACACAACTTGTCTACTTCTTCCATCTTTATAATCCCTGCCTCAACAACTTCCGCTGCAGTCATGAATCCAACTGCTAAAAATCTGTTCTTGAGCGCGTCAACGAGCATAAAATCTTTAGCTTCTTTCTTAGCCTCCTGCTCCAGAATCCATTTTACGCTGGATTTATCCTCAGCTTTTGCGTACTCTTCCATTATTTTATTATAGCTATCCGAAGGAGTAAAAAAATTACCGTACACTTTATAAAAAGGATCATCAGGATCAGATGAATCCGAAAAAGAATACATTGTGTTTATCCCGAGGGGGATTCCTGTTATATCCATTAATCCCAGAAAACCCACAGGCATGTTAAAAGCCTTTTTGCCTGCAGCTTCAATACTTGGAATATCAAAACCTTCATCAACCAATCTAGCCGCCTCCAGCAATAGAGAAACAAAAATTACATCAGCCGCTCCTCCCTTGCGGCTGCTGAGGATGGGGGTTACTATTTTTTTTGCCAGTTTCATGTATCTTGCCGCAGTTTTAATACTTTCTGGAGAGGCGTTGTCTGTACCTGCATATTCTGCCGCACGGTTCTTGTGTGGGGGGTAAAAATAATGCATCCAGACAACCTTATCCGGCCTTTTGGTTTCTCGAGCCAGTATGTTTATATCCAGAGAAGACGAATTTGATGCAAGAACAACATTGGGTGCGCATAACTTATCCAGCTTTTTGAAAATCCGTTTTTTAATTTCAATATCCTCTGTGGCAGTTTCTAAAACAAGCTTGAGGTTTTTTCCCTGGCAGGCTTCTTCATAACTTATAGTAGCCAGAATTCGTGCTTTAATATCCTGGATCTGAGAGTCAGAGAATATTTCTCTCTGCAGGGCAATCTCCAGTTCTCTGTTTATGGTATCAAAAGCAGACTCGAGGATTTTTTCGCTTATATCTATAAAACCAACATTAAAGCCTCTCTGGGCATAGGCCTGAGTGAGACTTGCTCCCATTGTTCCTGCACCAACAACCAGAATCTCCACATCATTCCATGTTATATTTTTCATGCTTTTTTACCCGGGTATTCTTTTTTTTCTATCTTATACATATTGTGGGTTTGATGAACAGGCTGTCTCAAAACTCAAGGCTAAAATTAAAAATGGGAAAAACACAATTAAAATTAGACAAAAATGATTGTCTGATGTGCAAATTTCCTCTATTTCTACTTACAAATGGGAAGTATTCTAAAATATTTATCATTATTTTGAGTTTTAAGACAGCCTGTGAATCAAGCCCCTACATAAATAAAAACGTTGGGTTTGATGAATCATATCCCTGCAGATTATTATTCTTTGGGTTTTGGTAAGACCGCCTCCATAAAAGATTCATCGATGGATTTCCCCTGGGCAATTAATTGTCTGTATTTGACAAAATCAATAACATCCTGGCCTGTTATATTCTTTGTGTTAAAGGCATTAAATCCCATAAATGCCTCTGTGCTCATATTGACAGCCAGCCAATGGCGGTTGTAATTTTTTGCCAGATCCCAGAAATATTTCTTTTTTGCTCTCACACTGTCGAGAGATTTTATCAGGCAGCCCGGAAAAAGATTTGTAAATTTCCAGATTACATCGTTGATAGATTTATCCAAAAGTTCAAAATCTATGGTTGCAGTTTTAAGAAACTCCCGTGCTTTTTTACCTTCTTCCCCTTTAAAGAGCTCTCCGTACACGATTTCGCCATCTTCAAGGTATTTATCTGTGATGACCGCAGGATTACGAATGAATTTTCCATCCCCTTTAATAACCTGAACAACCTGACTGACAAGCCTCAGTCTTTTCATCTTGTAGGCACTCCACAACTCACAGGAAACACAATTCCAGATCGCATCTTCAATAGTCAAGAACCAGGGAAGAAAATCTGAAGAGCCCCCGTCAGGGGCTGAGCCATGCCGAGGACCCGCTTGACCAAAAATAGCTGTATCCACAGAAATGGCAATATCACAGGCCATGCCTATCTCCTGACCTCCTGCAATCCTCATACCATTAACCCGGCATATTGTAGGCTTCTTGCACATCAGGATAGAATCAACCATTCCGTTAAAAAGGTCCATGTACTCACCATATTCATTAGGTCTGCCGGAATAGTATTCAGCATATTCCTTGGTATTGCCGCCAGTACAAAAGGCTCTATCCCCTACTGCAGTAAAAACAACTGCCACAACACTCCTGTCAAGAGATGCATTTTGAAATCCGGCGATAACTCCCTTTACCATTTCTGTGGTGTATGAATTGTATTGGACAGGGTTGTTCAGGATAATCCAGGCAGAGTAAAGGCCTTCGATTTCTTTACCCGAATTATCAAGAATCGGCCTCTTTTCATACATTGTACAGGGCGGTTCTGTGCCCCAATGTTCTTTTCCCCAAAGAGAATGGTCTTTTAGCTCTTTATCTTTTGGTAACCAATCTATTCCCATATCGACCTCCTTAATAATAAAATATGCCTCAGTTTAAATCTGACATACGATTTCTTTATAGGCTGAATACTACTTTTTCAACAAATTTATGTCAAGAATAGCGTCTATGTAGTCAGATTTTATTATTAAAAGATGCCCATGTAAAATGTAGTTTTCCGGGGCCAGGTCTTATCCCACAAACTCTGATCCCAACTGAGCGAAGGCTGAGTGGCAAGAAAACCGTGTGAAAGGAAAAGCGGGCACGGTGCACAAAATGGGGCCTGGCCCCATTTTATGTGAGCGAAGACTGAAACCGAGCCTCTTTTGCCTCGCTGGGGTAAAAGAGGCGTGTTTTCAAGCCACTTAGCCTGAGCTTCCCTTCAAGTAACACTTTGAAGTTTTTCTTTCAGAGCCTCTGTAAATTCAGCTTCCACCTTTTTTGCTTTGGCCCTTATAATCCTATCTCCAAACATTGCCAGTTTTCCGACTATTGAAGCATTACACCTGTAGGAAATCTCAACTTCACCGCCCCCGGTTTCTTTTAAATCTATACTAGTTCTCTGGGTAAAACGGCCTGCCTTACCAATATCCTCCCCTTCACCCGTCATCTCTATGTGATTTGGGGATTTGACTTCTGTAAGGACAGCTTTAAACCTAAACCGCACTGAAATTGGGCCGACTTTTTGCTTGATAACACAGTCGTACGTTTTTTCATCAAGACGCTTTATCTTCTCTGCTCCCGGAATACAGGCATGCAAAGTTTCTGGCTCTAATAATGTATCCCACAGTTTTTGAATGGGTGCTTTTATTGATAATTTGCCTTCGAGTATCATGCTTCCTCCATAAATTTATACTGTCTGAGTGTTCTCAATCCACTTTTTCTGCTTCTTTCTCAAGCAGCTCTGCTAAAGTCTTATAGCCCTTATTTCCAGGTTCCATGGTCTGGATAAGCAAGAGCTCAATAAAATTAAGCCCCTTTGAATTAACCCAATCTTTGTGAGCCTGGTCTCCGGTTCCAAATACATGCCTCGCCAGATCCATAGTGTCAGGCCAAATCTTTCCGCACGATGGACATTTATAACCCACGGTATGCCCTCCTTATTTTTTTTTCTTCTTTTTTTTCTCTTTGAGTGCTTCAAGAACCTTCTCCGGAGTAATAGGAAGATTTTTAACACTGAGTCCTGTAGCATGAAATACTGCATTGCCCAAAGCACCTGCTGTCGGATTCGTAAGACCTTCCCCTGCCTCCTTGGCTCCAAATGGCCCTTCAGGTTCATAGGTCTCTACTTCGATAACTTTTGTTTCCGGCATCTCCGTAGCCCTCAGAACTTTATAATCAACTAAATTCGGATTTAAAATTTTTCCTTCATCCATAGACGGATCTTCGGTATAACCATAGCCTGCTGCCATGGCCATGGCACCTTCAAGCTGTCCTTTAACCCCTAAAGGATTTATCACCTGTCCACAGTCATGTGCAGTTACACAATTTTTCAGTGTTATCTTACCTGTATCCGGATCAACTTCTGCATCAACAGCCTGTACTCCAAAACTGTATGCCGGTGATATCATGCCTTTGCGGTGTGGAGTATAATGTCCTCTGGCTATAATAGGCTGACCATCCTTTCCTCTTATAGCTTCCTTGACAACATCATAATACGAAAGGCCTCGCTCAGGGCGAGCAATAAGGTGGACCCACCGATCCTTAATATCCAGGTCATAAACAATATTCGGAGACAGCTTCGCCGCTGCATACTCGATGATTTGCTGTTTGGCCTTTGCAGCAGCCATTTTAACAGCATTTCCCTGCATTAATGTCTCCCTGCTTCCCCAGGCACCAAGGTCTACCGGGCAACTTTCAGTATCTCCCATATGAAGCCGAATGTCTTCGACTTGTACTCCCAACTCTTCTGCGCAGATCATGGTCATTGTGGTATTCGAACCCTGCCCCATATCTTGAGATCCAATATAGAGGTCAACCTTTCCATCAATGTTTACCTGAATCACAGCAGAGGAAAAGGCATAAGGTGTATCAAACCAGTTAAAAATCCCTCCTGACATGAAACCATAAGCAGCAATACCAATCCCTCGATTAGGAGGGAGTTTCCCTTGTGATTTGATCCACTTCTCTATTTTATCGAGACACTGGCTGAGGCCGCAACTCTGAATCGTTGCCTGCCCAGGGACTTCGTAACCGGGGTACATGGCATTCTTCCGCCTGATCTTTATGGGATCGATCCCCAGGTCATTCGCTATTAAATCAATCTGAGTTTCTGCACAAAACGTTGCCTGGGGAGCTCCAAAACCCCGCATCGCTGAAGTAGGCGCCGTATTTGTGTAGACCCTGTATCCATCATACCGGTAACTCGGCCAGACATAGGGAAACGCCTGGAAAAATCCTGTAAGATAGAGGGCTGTTGCTCCCATTGAGGTATACGCACCTCCTTCGGTAAAAACCCGGCCTTCTTTTGCTAAAAAAGTACCATCCTTCTTAACACCTGTCCTCAAATAATAGAACATAGGTGTGCGGCGTTTGGTCGCCATAAATTCTTCCTCACGTGTGAGGATGATCTTTACAGGTTTGAATAGCTTCATGGACAGAAGCGAACTGCAGAACTGAGCCGAATCAAGTTCAAACTTGCTTCCAAAACCTCCTCCTGTATAGCGCGAAATCACTCTGACATCATTCTCTCTCAGTCCAAGCACCCATGATAACAAAACCTGAATATAGTAGTGGGACTGGGTTGACGTCCACACGGTTAATTTTTTATCAGGTGTAAAACTAGCCACTGCATTATGAGTCTCCATACATACATGGTGCTGCGATGAACACCTGAACCAATCTTCACGAACATGGTCTGCCTTTTTAAATCCTTCGTCCACATCGCCCCATTCAATATGGCGCGTTACATTTATATTTCTTTCAGCATGTTCGTGGAGCTGCGGGGCTCCTTCTTTTATAGCCTCAATAGGCTCGAATACGCCTGGCAGAGATTCATACTCAATCTCAATCAAATCCATAGCTTCTTCAGCCGTATCTTCATCAACCGCTGCCACGGCTGCTACAGGCTCTCCGATGTAGCGGACTTTGCTTCTTGCGAGGATTTCTTCATCGCAGAGTTCCTTAAAACGCCTCCAAATTCCCTGTTTTATTCCAAGTGTATCTTTACCGGTAACAACTGCTTTTACTCCTGTTAAGCCTTCAGCTTTTTTTGTGTTTATCTTGAGGATCTTTGCATGGGGATAGGGGCTTCTCAAGATCTTACCATACAGCATATGGGGCAACTTGATGTCAAAGGCATACTCTGCTCTACCGGTTATTTTTGCTATTCCATCAATATTATGAATGGGAGTGTTTATGACTGAGTACTTCTTCATCATTCTTCCTCCTTGTACTTACCTTCAGCTACTGCTTTTATAGCTCTGATAATGCTGTTATAACCGGTACAGCGACAGATATTACCGTGAATAGCCTCTTTTATTTGTTTCTTCGTCGGACTCGGCTTTTCATTTATCAATGCTGTTGCTGATATTAACATCCCCGAGGTGCAGAAACCGCATTGATAGGCACCGTGATCCAGGAATGACCTCTGAATTGGACTAAGTTTTCCTCCTTCTGCCAGCCCTTCCACGGTAGTCACCTCGGTGCCGTCGGCCTGCATCGCCAAAATCGAACATGACTTAACTGTTACACCATTAAGCAGCACCGTGCATGCACAACACGCTCCAGTGTTACATCCCCTTTTTGTGCCCGTAAGCTCCAGCTCATCTCTCAGTACCTCAACCAGCAGTCTTTTAGGCTTAACGTAGAGTTCGTGGTATTCGTTGTTGACTGTTATACGTAACAATTGCTTTTCCATATTCAGAGACCTCCTTATCGGGCTGGTTTTCTGGCCTGATCCCAGGCTTTCCTCACCATTCTTTTTGTAAGAGCTTCGACTAAATGTCTTCTATATTCCTCGCTAGCATGAATATCAGCAACAGGGTCAGCTTCCTTTGAAGCCCTCTTGCCGATTTTCTCGAGCAAGCCATTATTTAACTTCTGCCCTATTAACAACTTCTCTGCTTTTTTTGCCCGGATGGGGATTGAGGCAGCTGCTCCGAGAACAATCCGCGCGTCTTTGCAACTGGAACCTTTTTTTTCCATAGTTATTGAAACAGCAACCGATACAATGCCCTGGTCGTTCTTTATGATATTAAACTTCTCATATACAGTGGCTGTTCTTGGAGGGACAACTGGAAGCTGGACTTCAAGCAGAAGTTCACCGTCCTCGAGTGCTGTCTCAAAGTAGTCGATAAAAAATTCTTCTAACGGAATGGTCCGTTCTCTTTCTTTGTTGGCCATTTTCACCGTGGCATTCAGGGCAACAAATACTGGCCCCGGATCGCCTGCAGGATCTCCATGAGCAAGATTCCCGCCAATAGTCCCCCAGTTGCGGGTCTGAACAGAAGCCAGGTTTTTTTCCATGCTAACTAACACAGGGTAGTGCTTCTTGACTGGCGATGATTTTTCTATCTCACTGTGGGTAGTGGCAGCACCGATTTTTAGCCCATCTTTAGGTTTAAAGTTGATATAACTGAGCTCTTCAATGCTCTTGATATCGATGAGATTTGCCGGTGCAACCAATCCCTGGCGCATCAGAATAAGTAGTGACTGCCCGCCACAAATGATCTTGTAGTTTTCCTTGTGCTCTTCAAGTAAACCAAGAGCCTCCTTTACAGTCTTTGCTTTTGAATAAACAAAATCCCGTATCATTTTCCTTTCCTTTCAGTAAATTCATTGAGGATTAACCACTTTGGACTTGCAGGGGGCGGCGATGGCATTTTAAACGGCTTGTTAATCCTGCTGCTCCTTGATTTCTGTTTAGCTTCTTTTTCCTGATTCCCTAAATATCCTCGATACTTGGAATAAAAACAGAGATAATAGTGCCTCCCTCTATATTGAGGGCACTCCCGGCACAATTCTTTTGAAAAGGGGCATAACATCTTTGTTTTCGCCATATGTTTTCCTCCCCTAACAAACAAAACTTCTTAAACAAAACAGCACAAATAAAATATAAATAACCACTATTGGTTGCAAACAATAATCAAAAGAAGATTCTCCTGTCAAGGAAAATTCTTTATTGCCTAAGCCCAAACACATGTTCTTATAATAATTTACTCTAAAAAAAGAATAAACTCCTTTTTTTCGACAGCCAAAGGAAACATGGAGAAATTTTTAAGGTTATTATCAAACAAGTTCATAATCTCTAAATTGTTCAAATTCTGTCTGTTTTCGTTTATAATGCTTGTAACTTTTGGAGGTCTAAATGGAATTTATTTTACCTACTCTGAAGTTCATTACCTATATGGGAATCGGAATGATTGTTTTGGGAGCCCTCATTTTTCTCGGGATATTAAAAGGGAGCCGAAGTCCGCAGAACTTCTTGAATAAAAAGGCTTTATCCAAAACTCCATGCCTACCGCCAAAAAAACAAAATCATCTAGTAGTCTTTGCCTTTTTTAAAGTGAGTGTTTTAATCTTTCTCCTGTCAAAGATTGAAACCAGGGAAAAAGTCAACAGGCTTACGATCCAGCAGAAATATATCGGGTGTGAAAGACTAATATTTTTAAAAAAGGAAGCCACTTGTGGGAAAATAAACCATAGGGCAAGAGCAGCCATAGACATGAGTAGAGTCCAGGTGGCATGAGCGCGCCTGCAAATCTTAGGCCAGAATAGGGTCATTAAAGTCACTAAAGTATAAGCAGTGGTCAAGGAAAGGCCGAGAAGCAATGTATTTAGAATACCAGTGTCAGAAACTAAAACAGCAAGAATGTATGTAAAAACACTTAAAATAAAAACTGAAATTTGAGAGATAATCCTCTCTCCCCTCTCTTTAAGGTCAGGAGCGAAAAACCTTTTGATTATATCTCCCACAACCAGAGTAGCACTCCCAACAAGGAGGGCAGAAGCAGTTGATACATCAGCAGCCCAGAGTCCAGCTAGAACAAGACCTGCTATCACAGGGCTTAGGCTCAAAACCATACGAGGCAGAGCTTCAGTGGGTACAATTCCTGGATGAAGAACAGCGGCAGAAAGACCTATAACAGCACTTATAAAACCCACAGGGAGAATAATCAGTCCCGCTAAAATGAAACCTTTGCTGGCAGAAGAGGGATCTTTGGCGGCAAAAGAAATCTGAACAACAGACTGGACCGAAAAGACCATAGTACACATCACAACAAACCACGCGAAGATAAGCGGCAATCCAATTCCTCCTAAATCAAAACCCGGATGTTGAGGAGGAAGTTTGGCCACAAGCTCTCCAAGTCCTCCTATCTTTACTATTGCCAAAGCCGCTCCCACAAGAACTCCTGTATAGATGAGAATCACATTTATGATATTGGTCAAACCTGCCGCCCAGAAGCCACCGATCAATGTTATCCCCACAAAAACCAATGCAGTAATAAACATTCCAGTCTTTAAACTAAATACATTAGGCAGAAGGGAAGAAAGGATAGCACCACCTGCAACATACTGAACAGAAACAATGACTATCTGCAGGACAAGCTGTCCGAAAGCGCCTACAACCCTGCCTGAGACGCTGTAATGTCTTTCAAAAAGCTCTGGGAGAGTGCTAACTTCCATCTGACGGTATCGGCGGGCAGCGATAAGTCCCACTAGAATTGCCCCTGCAGCCCAGGCAGCATTATACCAGCCTGCAGATATTCCACTTTTGTAGGCCATCTCAGCCACTCCAACCGTTGAAGCACCTCCTACAGCCAGACCGGTAAGAAGGGGGGCAACCACCCAGAAAGGAAGGCTTCGGCCAGCCAAAAGATAAGCGATCATCCCTCCCCGGCTGAGACGGCGGGTCACCCAGGTAATTACATAGAGAAGAATAATGTAAAAACAGACAATGCCTAAAGGAATCCAGTTCATATTGTTTACGTTTTACGGGTTTGATAAATTAAATCCCCACTCATTTTTTACCCAGTAAGATTGCCACACTCCTTTCGGTCACTCGCAGTGACATTCTTTCCTATTCAGTAAAAAAATGTGGGTTTGGTGAATCAAGCCCCTATAATATACGCCATACGATGAGCTTGATGAATCAAGCTCCTACAATTTTTAGGCGGGCATCAACAACTACAGTCTCCTTACTTTTCTCAAAAGCAAAAACAGGATTCAAATCCATTTCGTCTATTTCAGGGAAATCAGAAACAAGCTGAGAAAGCCGAATCAGAATTTCAATCAATCTATTTATATCCACAGCTTTCTCCCCTCTTGTGCCTTCCAAAATGGCGTAACCCTTGATGGAACGAATCATCTCCAAAGCATCTTCTTCGGAAAGTGGAGCCATTCTGAATTGAACATCCTTTAGTGTCTCGACAAAAATTCCACCCAGTCCAAACATAAGGGTCGGCTGGAGTCCCTCATTCCTTTTAGCTCCCAAAATCACTTCTTTGCCGCCTTCAAGATACTCCTGGAGAATAAAACCAGGTTTTTGTTTCTCAAATTTCCTGGCCATTTTTTTAAAAGCAGCCTGAAGTGAAGCTTTATCTTTTATATTAACAGCAACACCCCCTACTTCTGTTTTATGGATAATCGATTCAGCATCAACCTTTAAAACAAGAGGATATTTAAGTTTCTGAATGGCTTTCTCGAGCTCATCTTCTTTATCTATTCTTGTTGTTGTCACGGTTGGAATTCCGTAACATTGGAGAATCTTAAAAACATCATCCTGAGGGATAAACTTATCTTTACCTTTATGGCGGCTTAAAACTGATTCTGCTTTGCTTTTATCAATTTCGAATTTTTTAAAGGAAGGTGCTTTTCTTTGAGTGATTTTCCCATATTCAGTCATTGCAGAGAGAACTCTGGCGGCTGTTTCAGCAAAATCATAAACTGGAATACCGCTTTCTCTGATGAGGCGGATAACTTCAGCCCATTTCTCTATGGTTATCACCTGGCAGACGATGGGTTTATCAGAAGCCTTCCCAATCTCCCCGAGTTTTCGGGCTATGCCTTCACAATCAACAAAGGGGGCTGTTACAAAAACAAGAAGGAGAGAATCAATATTCGGATCTTTGAGAAGAGCCTCTACTGTACCGCCATACTGCTCAGGACCTGCTGTGGCAACAACATCCACAGGATTAGAGACAATAGCTTCCTGAAAGACAAGCTTTCCCAGGATTTCCTTGGTTTGAGAACTCAACTCGGCTAACTTAAGCCCAGCTGAGATACATTCGTCTACAGCAATTATTGCCGGGCCTCCTGTATTAGTTACAATCACAACTCTGTCCCCTTTTGGAACTGGTTGATTAGAAAAAGCAACAGCTGCATCAATCATATCCTCTTGAGAATGAAAGCGCAGAACGCCGCTCTTTTTAAAAATCACATCCGCAATCGTCTCTTGTTCGATCAAAGAACCGGTGTGAGAAGCAACAGCTTTTGTCCCTTCAGATGTTTTTCCTGTTTTTAAAGCAAGAATGGGTTTTTTTGAAGTTACCCGGTTTGCCACTTCGAGAAAACCAGCAGGGTCTTTAATAGTTTCTATGTGAACCATGATTACTTTTGTATCTTCATCCTGTCCGTAATAATCAATAATCTCATTCATGCTCACATCCGCTTCGTTCCCGAAACTCGAATACATCCTAATTCCTTTCCCGATCCGATAAAGATGCAATTTTAATGTTTCTCCCACTCCCCCACTCTGAGCAACAATGGAGATATTACCAGGACTCATGGGCACAAAAGTGAAATTTGCATAAACTGAGACTTCTGGATCAGAATTCTGAATGCCCTGGGAGTTTGGCCCATAAATACGCATTCCATATTTATGGGCAATCTTTACAATCTGCTTTTCAAGCTTTAGCCCTTCCTCTCCTACTTCTTTAAAACCAGCCGTATGAACAATTGCAAACTTCACTCCCTTCTTGCCGCATTCCTCGAGAACTAAGGGAACTAATGTATTTTTAATAGAAATATTCACGAGATCTACCTCATCGGGGATATCAGTAACAGACGGATAAGCTCTAAAACTTTTAATATATTTTGATTTAGGATTTATAGGGTATATAGGGCCTTTAAAATTGTGGTCAAGAAGATTCTGGAGAACAATATGGCCAATGCTCAAAGGATTATTTGAAGCTCCAATGATTGCCACAGATTTTGGTTTAAATAGTGCATCAAGCATTTTAACCTCCTTTTGTTTCTAAAGCATACAACGCCGCTCCAAAAGCGCCGGTTAATTGAGGATGAGGGGGTACAAATATCTTTTTCCCTATTTTTTTTTCAAACATACTTACTAAAAAAGGATTATAAGCCACCACTCCCCCGCTCATTACTATATTCCCTTCCAAAGGGTCCATCTCAAGAGCCCTTTTTATTACCGAGCCAAAAATACCTTTGACAAGGTCCTTTATTTCAACGCCTTCTCTAATTCTAGTCAGAATTTCTGTTGCTGAAAATACTGTGCAGTAACTTCCAATCTGTATATCTCTCTCTGACTTCTCTGCAAGCCCATTAAGCTTTTCTATCTTAATTTGGAGGCGATTGGCCATCTCCTCAAGAAAAGCTCCTGTACCCGCAGCGCACTTCCGGTTCATCTTGAATCCTGTTCTTTTTCCAGAATCATTAACTTTTATAATTTTATTATCCTGCCCACCAATATCAATCAACGTGTGGGCATGAGGGAAATAAAAAAAACTGCCCCTGGCATGACAGCTGATTTCAGTTCTTGATTTATCAGCAAAAGGAACATTTCTCCTTCCATATCCAGTTGCCACGACAAATTTAGCCGGCTCCTTTCTCCTGGCTTTTTTCTGTGATTCTTCAAAGACCTGCTCAGCCGCAGCTTTAAAATCAGCACCAGAATAGGTTAAAGAATAGCCAAGAGCTTTTTTCTCTTCATCAATAATGACTGCTTTAGTAGTGGAAGCTCCAACATCAATCCCAACAAAATAATTCATTTTCTTATCTCAATTAAGACTTTTAATATGGATTCTCTACGATTCTTTCTATCTTGTTTCTAATTGCTCAATAAAAGCTTCTATATTGGTCTTAGCCTGTTCTTCTGAATAGCACCGCAAGTCATTCAAATCGCCATTTATAGTAAGAGAAGGAATATTCAATTTTTTCTCGAGCCTTTCAGGCATTCCATAGCGGTTATTGGAATTATTCGGGCACGTTTTTGCATCATGGAACAAAATCCCATCTAGCTTGTATTTATGGACCATTTCCTCGATATATTTCTCTTTAAAATTCTCATCTCTGACAATAAATATCTCTGTATAAGCCCGGGCCATACTCATAAAGGGATCCTCTGGGTCAAAAGAATCAAAGATCCAGCTGTTGCAGTAGGTCGAGGCAACAACAGCTGTTTTGAATCCTAAAAAAAATTCAGCAAGGTTTCTTAGTTTCCCCCAGATAGGCATCCCTTCCCAGTAAATGCGGAATTTTTCCCCTTCCACAGCTCCATCTTTTTTAGCATTTTTCTCCTCAAGTTCCTTAAGGAGCACTTTATAATACTCCACAGCCTGGGGAGAGCCTCTTAAAACAACGGCAGGCCCCATATGAATCGTAGCGTCAAAAAAACTTATAGGTGCAGGGATAGCTGCATTTGCTTCGAGAACTTTTTTCCACATCAGGGTACAGTCTTTAGAGAGAGAAAGGACACTTCGGAACTTATCAATATCAAATTTATTCCCTGAAATCTTTTCTAACGGAGGAATCAAGTCTTTAGTCTGTTGAACAATACCCTGAAGATGAGAATCAGTTATCTTTCCTATATTACGATAAGTGGATATTCCTATGGCTGGAACTCCAAGCTCTCTTGAATACCAGTTGAACCAATCCTGTACATCGCGGCATTGGTTGGTGTTGTATACAAGCACATCAGGTTTAGCAATCCCTTCAATTCCCTCATAAGCCCTGGAAAGAGGTGTTTCTTTTTTTATAAAAGCGCCAACATCACTCGTCAGGTAAGAGCAGATATCCGGAGAATAGCCAACAGCATTAGCCACGGGAATATAGTCGTTTGCAGTCCGGGAAGATCCTAATACAGCTCCATGATTCTCTGGATAATGAACAAGAAATCCTAGGCTCAACAAGAGCTCAGCAGGTCCGACACTTGAACACCATGCAATTTTGGGTGAGTCCTCTTTCGCGGCATCATTCAATTCGTAGAAATAATCAGCCATTATTTTCCTCAAAAAACCGGTGGCTTGAATTTTCTTGATAGCGATTTTCTTTTCTTCGCTCATTTTTCCTCCATTAAAAGAAGATAAAAAAGGCCTGTAACATTATATTTTGATTCGCTTTTTTTGGTGGGCGGTTATCAAAACCTATTCCTTTTTAAGACTACCAAAATAACAATATTACGTTTCCAAGTCAAGAAACTCCTTCATCTCAAAGCTGACAGTTAGCAAATATGTTAAATGAGTATAAATATAGAATCGAATGGATTCTTGATGAATGTGGAGCCCAAATTTAAAGCAAAATTTAATTCATATATTATGAGACAAAAGAAATAAAAAGACTAAAAAGTTAATATAAGATTTATGATTTATGTACCGAAAAAACTTGATGAGTAGGATCAACCTAAAGATGTACTAAATTTTTTTCTCCAAGCTTCTTTGGATATATTTTAAATTACAGCATTCTGACTCTGTTCCTACCCTCTTTTTTTGCCAGGTAAAGAGCCTCATCTGCCCTCTTCACCAAACTCTTTCTGGTATCTCCCTCTATAAACTCGGCAATGCCGGCACTTATGGTAATATGACCCACTTTAGTAAAAGAAGCCTTTTTTATGATTTTTCTTACCCTTTCTATTTGTGTCTTTGCTCCTTCAAGATTCGTTTCAGGGAGTATTATAACAAATTCCTCTCCGCCATATCTGGCAAATCTGTCTGTTATTCTTATGTCTTTTCTGATGAGCCCTGTCATCCTCTTGAGCACATAGTCTCCTGCTTCATGTCCATATATGTCGTTTACTTTTTTGAAGTGGTCAATATCCAGGATTACAACAGAAAGAAATCTATTATACCTTTCTACTCTTCTTATTTCCTGATCCAGAAGTTCTGAAAATTTCCTCCTGTTGTAAATACCGGTAAGAGGATCTGTTTCTGCCATTTTCTCTGCCTGTCTTTGTTTAGTGAAATCACGAACAATTGCCAGAATTTCTTCTTCTCTACTTGCTGTGATTCTCGCCTCGAAATGGTGAATTTTCTCGTTTACAGCCAGTCTATACTGAAAGATCTGCGTCTCGCCTGTTACAACTGCAAGCTTCATACAATGCATAAACTGTTCTGCAATCTTTTTATCGAACACATCATACACATTTTTCTCTATAAATTCGCCGGGATGTTTCCATAAACTAAATTCTTTTGCAGGAATGATCTCCAGAAAAATCCCACTTTTAGAAAGGCGAAATATTAAATCAGGTATTGCAATCAGGAGAGATCTGTTTATTTCTTCTCTCCTGCGCAGATCTTCCTCTGCTTGACAACGATCCTTATCTGAAATTTCCAATTCAGCAATTCTCTGGCGCAAATCTTTCAATTCATATATAAGCTGATTTTTTGTTTTCCCATCATCTTTCATTTTATCTGCCTTACAAAAACAGACCGAAGTCCCAAATAATTTATTGTCCCTTTTGTATTATTTAACATTATACATCTTTCCTGAAAAAAAGATAATAAATTTAGTAATGTCAAATGTTGAGACGCGACCCCTAATTATGGTTGACAGAAAAAGAGTTAGGTGATATGTATTACATCTCGATTCTCTTCAGCAGACATTGATTAACACTACTTTTTCGAAGAGTTACTATGACTCAAAAAAATTTTGAACATATTGTTTTTGAAACCAAAGAAGGCAAGGCATTCTTAACCATTAACCACCCTCCCTTGAATATCCTGAATATTTCTGTGATGGAAGAAATTAACCAAGCTTTAAGTTCTCTTATTGACAACAAAGAGGTCAGAGTCCTGGTTATATCCAGCGGTGGAGAAAAAGCCTTTTCAGCAGGAGTGGATGTATCTGATCATACAAAAGAAAAAGTAGATAAAATGCTTCAGGTTTTTCATGATATCTTCCGCAACCTTTCAAAATTAGATCAGGCAACTGTAGCTGCTGTTAAAGGATTAACCCTGGGCGGGGGATGTGAAATTGCTCTTTTCTGCGATTTGATATTTGCAGCTGACAATTTGAAGATCGGACAGCCTGAAATAAAACTTTCCGCTATCCCCCCTGTTGCTCTCCTGATTTTACCTCGCCTTATAGGATTAAAAAGAGCTTCTGAGCTCCTTTTAACCGGCAAAACTATAAATGCAATTGAAGCTGAGAGAATCGGCTTGGTTAACAAAGTTGTTCCCCTTGCCTCTTTCGATTCAGAACTGGAGAATTTTATTCACCCTATTACGGAATTAAGCCTTGTAGGATTAAAACATTCAAAAAAAGGAATTAATCTGGGTTTAGAGACAAACTTTTTAGAAGGATTAGAGATAATTGAAAAATCCTATCTTGAAGAACTAATGGCCTCCGAAGATGCCCACGAAGGGCTAAAAGCCTTTATGGAAAAAAGGAAGCCTCTCTGGAAAAACAAATAAAGGAGGAATAAATGAAAGCAGCCATATTTCATGGGCCTAACCAGCCTCTAAAAATAGAAGAGGTCGAAAACCCAAAAATATATTTTCATGAAATTTTAGTAAAAGTTGCAGCTTGTGGAGTGTGTAATACTGACCTGCATTACATAGACCATGGTGTTCCAACTTTTAAAAAGCCCCCCATGATATTGGGTCATGAACCTTCTGGGATAGTTGAGGACGTTGGTGCTCAAGTCAAAAACTTTAAGGTTGGAGACCATGTTCTCATTCCGCCTGTTTTCTCTTGCGGCCACTGTGCTAACTGCCGAGAGGGACGAGAGAATATATGTCTTAACATGATCATGTTGGGTAATAACATTGACGGTGCTTATGCTGAATATGTTAAAGTGCCTGCAAAAGATTGTCAGCATCTGCCAGAAGAGCTTCCTCTTGAAGAATCAAGTATTATAGCTGACGCCATTTCCACCCCTTATCACGCTGTTAAGAACAGAGCACAAGTCCAGCTAGGCGATTCAGTCGTTGTTTATGGCTGTGGGGGTGTGGGAATAAATGTTGTCCAAATGGCTGCGGCTGCTGGAGGTTCTGTCATTGCAGTGGATATTGTGGATAATAAACTGGAGATAGCAAGAAGTTTAGGAGCCAGACATACTATCAATGCATCCAATAAAGACGATAAAACGCTGCTCAAAGAAATAAGAGAGCTTACAGGAGGAGGAGCAGATATTTCTATTGAAGTTATCGGCAATCCAAAAACAATCGAAATGGGTCCTAGTTCCCTGAGAGCAGGGGGACGTCATTGTCAGGTAGGTTTTTCTCCAAAAGCTGTACCACTTAATGCTGGAAGGCTGATGTTTCGAGAGATCGAAATCAGAGGCTCCTTAGGCTGCAGGCCGGTGGACTATCCTAAAATCATAGAAATGGTAAAGATCGGAAAAATTCAACTTAAACCTGTGGTGACCAATAAGTTCAAACTTGAAGATATAAACAAGGCCTTTGATTTATTAAGAAAAGGAGAAGCCCTTAGATCCATCATTGTTATCTAATTCAAAAAGTACTACAACTAATTATACTGAATTATTAATCTAAACTCCTGTATTAACTCCTTTATTTTATTAAATAAAATCTGATCTGATGGCCATCAAGAAACTTACCGCCATCCTTAGTAAAAACACCAGTTTCTTCAAAACCTATTCGAACATCCTGATTATCCCACTCTGGAATACTCGAGGTGCAGCTGTATTCAATTGCATAAACTGTATTTGGATAGAGCGGATACTCTCCACGTGCTTTAACACCTTCTGGGGCTCTCTCAGGTGGCCTTGCATCCATCGGAGATCCGGCAGCATGCCCGTTTAAATCCAACAGGATGAGAATAAATTAGAGGCCTTAAACCCTCCGCTTCTGCTTTTTTCATTGCAGACCAGACAATATCATTGCCTGATCTCCCAGCTTTAAATTCGTTCCTGAAAATATCTCCCATTCTATTAGTGCGTCTTAAAGCCTCCTTTAATCCTTCCGGTGCATCCTCCTCACCAATCTTACATACATATGCCTGCCACTGCATGTCTGTACAAAGGCCAAGATACACAATTCCAACATCACAATGAAGAAGGTCGCCCCTCCGGATAATCCTTCTGTTATCTTTGTATTTGGCAGCTTCCTTTTTATACCTCTGAATGGATATCGAAGGTTGAAACCAGGTTTCCAATCCAAGATCAGTAATTTTCTGCCTGATCCACCAGACAACATCTTCTGTGCTTGTTATGTCGGGTGTGATGACTTTATTGGAGTAAAACTCAGATATAATATCGTGGGCTATTCCACAGATATGCCTGTAAACACTCAGTTCCTGGGGACTTCTGGTTTCAAGCCAGCCAATACAAAGGTTTTCTGCTGAAACAAGTCTGGAAGAATATTCAGACCCAAGAGCTTTTCCCAGCTTCTCTTTCAGGCTTGCTGTCAATCCATCTCCAAAAGCCCAGGTAGAAGAAACATTAATCCCGATTTTTTTCGGGTTTCGCTCCTTAATGACCTTTGCCAGACTTTCAAACTGCTTTTTCTTTTTATCGATCCACGTTGCTTTATACCAATCACCAATACCGTAATAACCTCCTGACAATCTTTCTACTCCAACTTTTTCACCACGATCATAAAAAATAAGAATTGATGTTCTTCGGGCAGCCATAGTCGGCTCAGGAACAAGACTCATATAGACAGGATCTTCATTGTATTCACGGTTTATGATGAGCCACATATCAATTCCTTCCCTTCTCATTAATTCCGGTATGATGTTATCCAACCTCCATCTCAGCCATTCATTCATCACTTTTGCCCGTTCCCTTTCGGGCAAAATCTTATAGCTGTCATTTACTGATGCAACTCCATAGTCCTGAGAATAAATATTACTTGCTATTAAAAGTAAAAAGATAAAAGAAAAAATTTTAATAGCCTTAAAAAGCTGTTGATTAGACATTTATTAAACCTCCTTTATGGGAAAATTTAATAGCATAGGCAATATTTGCTGTCAAAAGTCCAAAATGGCGAAAAGTTTATATTATTAGCCGCCATGTCGGCTTGATAGATTAAAAGTAAGTATTCTGGGATGGCGTGAAAAATCTGAACGGGAGCGAGACCATTCCCGAATATCTTCTGATTATTACCCACACAAAATGGAAGAGAATCATCTATTTTCCTTTAAACTTGCCTTTCCTCTTCTCAAGGAAAGCAGAAACTCCCTCCTTTTTATCCTCTGTAGTACAGGAGAGGGCATGAAGATAAGACTCAAGCGCAAAACCTGAGGCTGTGTCCCCTTCTTGGCTTCTATTTACCGCTTCTTTTGCGTATCTTACTGCTAAAGGTGGTCTTGAGGCAATTTTTTGGGCAAGCTCCATCGCCTTTTCCATCAATTCCTCAAGAGGAAATACTTTATTTACTAATCCTATCCTGAAGGCTTCCTGGGCATCTATAAAATCTCCGGTGAGTATCAATTCCATGGCCCGGCCCAGCCCTATTAACCGGGGCAGTCTCTGGGTCCCACCGTCGCCTGGAATAATCCCCAGCTTAACCTCAGGGGCACCAAATTGTGCCTTATCCGAACAGATTCTGATGGAACAAGCTAAAGCCAGTTCAAGGCCTCCTCCAAGGGCATACCCGTTAACCGCAGCAATAACAGGAATTTGAAGGTTTTCTATATGCAAAAAAAGTTCCTGCCTTTTTTGTGAAACCTTCCGCCCTTGGCGGGCATCACGGTCAACAAGCTCCTTGATATCAGCTCCTGCTACAAAAGCTTTATCCCCTTTCCCAGTTATTATCAGCACTCTCAGCCCTTCATCTTTCTCGATATCGTCAAGAAGCTTGCTTAATTCAGATGTCAGTTCATTGGAAATTGCATTCAGCTTATCAGGCCGATTGATTGTCAGGATACCGATATTATCTTTTTTCTCATAGATAAGTGTTTTATACATGTCCCACTCCAAGCCTAAACAAAAGCTTTGATTCCAAGTTCAATGGCACCGATGATCAGCTGTTGAATCTGGGAAGTACCTTCATAAAGGGTATTGATCCTGGCATCCCGGTAAAAACGTTCCACATCGTACTCTCCGGAAAAGCCATAACCCCCGTGGATCTGTACAGCTTTGTAAGCCACCCGGTTTACCATCTCACTGCAGTAGTATTTAGCGATAGACGTTTCCCTGGTATTTGGCAGTTCTTTGTTTTTCATATCTCCTGCACGATAGACAAGTAGACGGCCTGCTTCGCATTCGACAACCATGTCTGCGATCATCTGCTGGACAAGCTGAAAACTAGCTATAGGCTTTCCAAACTGTATTCTTTGTTTAGCATATTCTTTACAAATGTCTACACACCCCTGAGCTGTTCCCACACAACCTGCGGCCACGGTAAAACGGCCAAAATCAAGGGTTCCCAGAGCGACCTTAAAACCTTTATTAATCTCACCCATGACATTTTCTTTAGGAACGCGGCAATTCTCCAGGAAAATCTCACCTGTATTGGATGCACGAAGACCTAATTTATCATGGAGGTCCCCTGTCGAGAATCCCTCAAATCCTCTTTCTACCAGAAAGGCTGTGATTCCTTTAGCTCCTGCTTCTTTGTCTGTCTTGGCATAGACAATTGCCAGATCAGCGATTCCGGCATTTGTAATCCAAGTTTTTTGGCCGTTGAGAATATAATAATCTCCATCTTCCTTGGCAGTCGAAGTCATGCTGACAGGATCACTTCCCGCATCTGGCTCTGTTAAGCCAAAACACCCAATCCATTCTCCACTGGTCAGTTTAGGAAGGTACTTTTTCTTTTGTTCTTCACTGGCATACTTAAAAATGGGAAGCTCCACAAGGGACACCTGTACAGAATAAGTCCCCCGCAGAGAGGAATCTACTCTGCCTATTTCTTCGGCTACAATGGCATGACTTATAAAATCAAATCCTGCCCCTCCGTACTCTTCGGGAATCGGTGTGCCCATAAAGCCAAGCCCTGCCAATTTTTTAAAAAGATCGCGAGGGAATTGAGCCTTTTTATCGTTTTCACTCGCCACAGGTGCAATTTCTTCCTTGGCAAATTTACGGATTGTACCCTGTATCATTTTTTGTTCTTCATTTAAATCAAAATCCATAGCACACTCCTTTCTATGAGGCTTTAATTGTTATTGTGAGTAGTTAAAGAAAGCATGGCAATCTTATAGAAAAAAGGATTAGCTTTATTTAATACTTATAGAATCCTTCGCCTGCCTTTCTCCCCAGTTTCCCATCGGCAATCATCTTCCTGATTATTTCCGGAGGCCTATAACGCTCATCCTTTAACTTTGCATACAATGTTTCCATTTTAGCCAAATGGATATCCAGACCAATCATATCAATGAGGGCTAAAGGGCCCATAGGAAGTCCAGCCCCAAGCTTCATAGCTTCGTCAATATCCTGAGGAGAAGCTATGCCATCGGCATAAACAGCAGCAGCTTCATTCAGCATCCCGGCTAAAACACGGCTGACTATCCCGGCTGGTGCTTCCTTTGCAGTGGCAATCGGAACCTTGCCCAGATCTTCGGCAAACTTTTTTGTTACGGCAATTGTATCTTCAGAGGTTTTTTCACCGCGGATGATTTCAACTAATTTCATAATAACTGCCGGATTGAAAAAATGCATCCCGATAACCTTGTCAGGACGCAATGTGGCTGAAGCGATCTCGCTCACTGAAAGAGCTGTAGTATTAGAGGCTAAAATCGTTTCAGGTGAACAGATAGAATCCAACTTTGCGAACACTTCCTTCTTTACATCAATATTCTCAGATATAGCTTCAACAACAAAGTCACATTCCCGGGCTTGGTCCATGTCTGTAGACCAATTCATCCGGGAGAGAACCGACTCCATATCCTCCTGAGTAATTTTCCCTTTTTCCACCCGTCTGTTTAAACCTGTCTTGACCTTTTCTCTCGCTTTCCCAACTATATCATCAGAGATGTCAACCAAAGTCACGTCATAACCCTGCTGAGCACAAAGTTGTCCTACACCAGAACCCATGATTCCTGTGCCTATAACAAAAGGCTTTTTAATATCCATTGTTATTCCTCCATGTTTAAATAACCTGAATTATTCATAAAAACTGCCGATGCCATCATTCACTCTCAATAATATCAATTCTCTGGCATGACTTTTTTTTAGTTCTAGAACATCACTCTGTCTTTTAAATTCATCTATATCAATCATCGGCATTTTTTACTCTTCGAGCGAGCCGATCTCATGAGATTGCCGCGTCGCCTCGCTCCTCGCAACGACGTCTACGGCAACCTCGACCCGTGAATAATCCAGGTTAAATAATCAAAATATTAAACTTAAAGCGGGCTTGATGAATCAAACCCCTATGAACTCTTGCAGGAAAAATGGGACCTGTCCCCATTTTTTTTATGAATCAAGTCACCCTGCTTATTAAGCCAGCCTTTCTATGACTATAGCTACGCCCTGCCCTCCTCCGATACACAGGCTTACCAATCCCATGTTTTTATCCTGGCTCTTTAAAGCATAGATTAACGTGGTCAATATTTTTGCTCCGGTTGCACCCACGGGATGGCCAAGAGCTATGGCTCCTCCATGGACGTTAACCTTAGAGCGATCCCAATTAAGTTCTCTTTCTACAGCCAGAATCTGTGCTGCAAAGGCCTCATTAAGCTCAATGATGTCGATATCTTTAAGTTCGAGTCCTGCACGTTCCAAAGCTTTGGAAACAGCTGGTACAGGTCCTATTCCCATAACTGCCGGGTCAACTCCTGCGTGTGCATAAGAGACAATCCGCGCTAAAGGTTTAACTCCCAGCTCTGATGCTTTCTCCTCTTTCATAACCAGGACCGCAGCGGCAGCATCACAAAGAGCACAACTGTTTCCAGCAGTAACCGTACCATCCTTTTTAAAAACAGGCTTAAGTTTTGCCAGCTTCTCCGCTGTTACTCCCTCCCTTGGAATTTCCTCTGTATCAAAGGTCTCTGTTTGACCCTTTTTTATAGGTACATCCACAGAGAGTATTTCTTCTTTGAACTTTCCTTCTTTTACTGCATTAACCGCTTTAGTCTGGCTTTCTGCGGCATAAGTATCCTGTTCTTCCCGGCTTATACTGTACTTTTCAACCAGTGTCTCCGCTGTCACTCCCATAAGATGGCCTGCCAAAGGACACATAAAACCATCCATATGCATGAGGTCAGCCAATTTACTGTCTCCCATACGGTTCCCCCATCTCGCTCCGACAGCAATGTAAGGGACCTGGGATGTATTTTCAGCTCCGCCAGCTAAAACTACATCTGCGTCTCCTGCTTTGATCATCTGGACAGCAAGAGAAACCGCCCTAAGAGAAGAACCACAGCGCTTGTTCACAGTAAAGGCAGGGACTTCATGAGGCAATCCTCCTTTTACAGTGACAAGGCGCCCTATGTTTGGCCCAAGTCCAGCCTGCCAGCCTGTGCCAAAAACCACCTCATCTACCTGTTTAGGTTCAATCCCACTCCTTCGAACAGCCTCTTGAACAATAAGAGCTCCTAGCTCTACAGCAGAAACTCTTTTAAATGCACCACCAAATCCTCCTCCAGCTGTCCTGACCGCACTTGTTATGACAATATCACTCATGGATAACCTCCTGTTTAATATTCAAGAATTAAAATTATGGCATAAAGATTTATCATTATAATTATCCCCTCTTGCGAGTGTCAATTAAAACCTTCCTAAAACAAGACAAAGTTCGGATTTTCAAACTCACTAACCTAAGCTTCGCTTTTTTATTCTTCCTTTTTTGTTCTTTGAAAAAGTCTTAAAAGGTCGGATAATTTCCCTTTTATGTATCCTTCTCTTATAAAATAGGAACCTTCTTCGGGTTTAATCCACTTTATGTATTTTCCTCTTTTTAGGCCGTGGGGGTCTTTTGCCAATCCTATTTTGAAATCACCATCCTTTGTCTGAATTATCGCCACATTAACTTTCTCTTCCTCTGGAGATAAATATTGAGTAGCAGCAATAATCCTGTCTTTTCTGGGAGTCTTCTGGTAAATAAAATGCTTTTCAGGAATAGACCGGGGTAAGTTTTCTACTTTGAGCCCTTCCCGCTTTTGAGTTGATTTTGTCCTCTCAACAATACCCACAACACATGTATTTCCAAAGCCGCTCATATTAAACCATAGCCCGTAATTCAGGTTTTGATATCCTTCTTCGAACATTTCCTTATACTGGTTATTCCCACGCAGCTGCCAGACTAACTCCACAAGCTGGGCTCCCCCTGAGGCTCCTAAAGGATGAGTCCTTGCCAAGAATCCACCAGAACGATTCACATAAATCCTTCTCCCCTTCCTGTTTATCTCCTCCATAACGAATTTATGCCCTTGGCCTCTCTCAGCTAAGAATAAATCCTCAGCCGCTATCCAGGGAACAGATTTAAAAGCATCATGGAGCTCACAGAGGTCTATCTCGTAGGGATTAAGACCAGCTTCTCGAAAACAATCTCTCCCTGCCAGTACAGCCGCTTCAAGGGAAATCAGAGTTTTTCGTTCTGCAATCTTGATATTATCAAAGGCAGATTTGACGCTTGTTAATTTTACGTCTGTAGGAGTAGGTATCAGGTAAACTGCTCCAGCTCCATTGTAAGATCCACTGCAGTCAAATTTTGTCAACGGTTTGGCAATAATTCTATTTATTTCAGGATTGTTGTATTCCTTCCGTGTGACCGGTTTTTTAAAATAGGCAAATTCATTCAATGCTCCGTATCCAAGGCTTTGGACGCTCATCTCATAACATATGTTTCTGAATTCCTTTTCTGAAATTTTATAGGCATCCATGTACTCGTATGAAGCTAGGGCCGCCACTGCAGGCATCTCGCCCAATCCCCGCTCTCTTTCTTCTTCAGCAATAACCGTTGAAATCTGTGATGGTATCTCTTCATTTTTCAGCTTGCCCTTCATTTTTTCTCCAAAGCAGACCAAAACCTTTAGACCGGATGAAGCCAAGCGTTTTCCCAGCTCTACTGCCGCTGCCCCGGTAGCTGAACCCAACTCCACATGATATATCTCTGTATCTCGTGCAAGGCCCATTTCAATTCCGACCAGAGAATCGAGACCCGTCTGCCTGGCAAATCCTATAGGATCCATACACCCGATTACAATGCAGTCCGGAACAAGATCAGACGTAAAGGCAGAGGAATCCTGAAGAGCTTTCTGGCAGGCATCAGCCAGCATCACACCAATGGGTCTGAAGTCCTTTCCAAATGGAGTTAAGCTCGCTCCTGCAATATAAACATCACCCATATAAAGATCACCTTCTTATAATCTGAAATCTATCTCGATACTTCTTTGCTTTTAGATCCATCCAATAGAAAAAATAAAGGAACCTTCCGCTTTTTCACATCTATTATTATAAATAATCAAGAGAAGTTAATATATCAAAAAAGAAATCCGGATTTTCTACTTCTCAAAAACAGAAGTATTACTCTGGTAATCATAAAAATGATTCCTCCTGCCAGGAGGAAGGAGTAAATTGAAAGAAATATAGTATTTATGAGCGGTGCTTTACTTAAGGTTACCTGAGGAAAGAAAAGATCGAGTATAGTTTTCCCAAAAAATATGATCATAATGGAGATTCCAAAAGCTGAACGATAGAGATATTCCTTTGCATTCTCCATATCTATTGAATCAAGATTTATTAGAGGATACAGAAGCCACGCCGTGACTATCCATAAAATAATGGTAAGACCAAAAGCTATATCCTTTTTAAATTTCTTGGATTTTATTATTCTCACTTAAGTCCGCAAATAATTCTATAATTCAGAGAAAATTTCTTTAAGTTCTCTTTTACATCCATCTACGGGCTGTCGTTTCACCTGTAAGCGCTTCTTATCCTCTGGAACAGCTATAACATGCCATTTAATAAGCTCTATATTCATATTCTTAATCTCAAGGCAAGTGACACACCGTGGATGAACCCCACTTCCACTATTAAAATAATATGGTTTCCCCTTTTCACCAGCTTCCTGCTGCTGCTTTCCCAATGAATAAAACATAGGCCGATGAGTATGACCAGCAATGGTTCCCATCTTATTATTACGTGCCCATTCTAAGATGGCATTTTCCACTTTATTCCGTTTGCGAACATTTTGAGCTGGACTTGTGGGATCCTTTACTCCAAGCCCAGTCTGAAGCAGCCGCCAAAAATTCCGCACTATAAACTTGGCAAATGGAGCAAAAATGTCATCCATGGGATCCCCCTGATGACCGTGAAACATAAAAATTTTATCCCCTAACAGAACTGTCTCAAAAATCTCGATATTTCTAAAGAGATCTTTAATAAACGTTCGTGCTTTTTTAAGAGCTTTTTCTAGCCACTTTTTATTACCCATTTGTATATTGTGATTGCCCCACATATAAACTAATCGATTATCTTCATGGAATTCATTTAGTAATCGGTAAATATTCCCATGAGCCCTCACTATATCTACAAATTTGCGATTTTCATACAGCTCATCTCCATCTCCAAGTTCGATATATGTAAATTTATCTTTATTATAGTAATCAAGAGCATTGGCAAAAACGAGGGCATTATGCATAAAATCATCTGCCCAGTCCCCAACCCCTCTATGAAGATCGCTAAAAATAACAAGTTTAGTATCCTGATCTAATTCTATTTTTTTCTTATTTTCCCTGAGAGCTCTATCAAGCGCTGACTTAATGTTTAAAAAGCACATAGTTACTTCCGTAAGGCTTAATGAAAGAAATTGCCAAAAGGATTAACTTTCATTAAAAACTCCCCTAGTTGTATTATTTTGGCATTTATACTAAAGGCAAATGTACAGGAATATCCTTTCCTGTGTTAGTAGATTTCCACTTATTCTTATTTAAAATTTTATAAACCAAAACCCTTCGGCTTTATATATCAGTAATATATGAATGTCAAATATGGGAAAAAAGAAAGAAAAGAAGTGATAAAAGGAAGGAAAATTCTTAAATGGCTAAAAGTGATACTGCCTTCCTGGTTGATACTAAAAGAAACATCGTTCTTTAGCCGATGAAAAAATTGTCATATCTAATACATATTTTGGCAAGGATGATAAACGCCACGCCTGTGAACATAATCGTAATGGCTATCTTTACACTGTTGTAATCGACAGAGCTTATATGCTATTCTTCCTTTTCCACGAAGGAAAAATTCCAACAAAAAAGTGTACTTCAAACAAATATCCAAAAAACATTATTCTATTGAATAAATGTTTTTACCGGCGAAACGTGGCAATCACTCCTTTTAAGCTGAATGCATATGTTTCACGGAAAAGAGCAGGTACTGTAACCAAAAACCTTTCTTAATGTTAACAAGGGATTTAAGTGAATCAACTAATTAAAAAAATTAAAAAGCAAAAACAATCACCTATATCAAAAACAGTAAACAAAAGATTAAAAGAATTTAAAGAGCTGGGTAAAAAAGGAAACAATGACTGGTTTTGTGAGCTGTGTTTTTGCATTTTAACAGCAAATTCAAAAGCAAGTACTGCACTTAGTATTCAAGAGGAACTTGGTGCTAATGGCTTTTTATATAAGCCGCAAAATAGTTTATGTAACTGCATAAAAAGAAATAAGCACCGTTTTTATAACAACAAAAGCAAATATATAATCGAAGCAAGAAAATATAAAAAGATAAAGAATCTTCTGGGCAAACAAAAAGACCCAAGAGAATGGTTGGTAAAAAACATAAAAGGTCTCGGTTGGAAAGAAAGCAGCCACTTCTTAAGAAATGTGGGTTATTTTGATTATGCGATACTTGACAGGCACATTATTAAATCATTGTTTGAACATGGTTATATCAAACAAAAACCTAAGAATTTATCAAAGAACACCTATTTGGATATAGAAGCCCAATTCAGAGGCATTGCATGTAAATTAGGGATGACTTCTGCTGAATTAGATTTATATATATGGTATATAGAGACCGGCAAAGTGCTAAAATAATAGAAACTGTAATTGACCATGATATTTTGCTTTGATATAAATAAAAACTTGTATCAAAAACCAAAACTGAACAAAAAAATAGTTAATTCTTAGAAGAGCTAAAAGGAAATTTTCATATGTTATAAATTCTGAGAGGGAGTACCTCACGTGTCAAAAACACTCATAATTTATTTCAGTAAAACAGGTAACACAAAAAAAATTGCTGAGGCTATCTATATGGCAGTTGAGGGCGAGAAAGTAATAAAGCCAGTTAATGAACTTCAAAAAAATGAAGTCGCCAAATACAGCATTATTTTTATCGGATTCCCGGTTTATTCTCATAGCGTTCCCTTTTCTCTTGAAGGCATATTGAAAAATATCTCTCCAAATAAAAAAATCGCCTTATTTTCCACTCATGGGACGCTTACCGGCAGCCGGCTTTCCCGGGAGGCTCTGGAATATGCATCTGTGTTAGCTTCAAAAGCAAACGTGCTGGGCAGTTTTTCATGCAGGGGAAAAGTCTCACTCCAGGCACTTGAAGTTTTGGAGAAATTGCCAGAACATAAAGCCTGGGCGGAAATGGCTGCCTCTGCCAGTACTCATCCTGATGAAAGCGACCTGGAAGACGCCAGGTCTTTTGCCAGATGGATTATGACTCTTGCCGCACAAGACTGATTTCTTTGCATTATCCTTTATTTTCCCTCCAAACAGCTTTTATTTTTTCAGCCAGTCTTCGATTTCTTCGGTCTCAAATTTTTCTTGTTTAACACTTAGGTCGAGGTTGATAATAAGCCCGGCATGTCTTTGGGCTTCTTCGGATTTTTGGAG
>Ga0114930_10000479_pt1 | contig 41288 bp, 40 predicted proteins | sample AnhtaG_FD_87300 | JGI IMG/M metagenome (GOLD analysis project Ga0114930, IMG submission 87300) | Deep subsurface microbial communities from Anholt, Denmark to uncover new lineages of life (NeLLi) - Anholt_01485 metaG | ecosystem: Environmental > Aquatic > Marine > Oceanic > Sediment | place... | reverse complement strand
TTAGGCAATATAAACCGAACAAGGTTCCTAAAGAAATTATAGGTAAAGTTATAAATTCTATGAGATATGCTCCAACAGGAGCAAATATGCGTAATTTGAAGTGCTTAATATTTTCTAATGATGATAAAAAGAAGTTATTAACAGATTCAATTATTAATGCATTAGAATCAGGAGAAGTTAGAGAGCTTTTTAGAAAAAGGCAAGAAAAAGGATTAGATCCAATTTTTTATAATGCTCCTCATGTACTTATTTTCTATTCAAAAAACCCATGGGATACTCTAAATGTCTCTATTGCTATGACATATGGTATGTTAAGTGCTCAATCTTTGGGTTTAGGAAGTTGTTGGATTGGATTTGCTCATGGGATTTTACAAGATCATCCAGAAATAAAGAAAAAGTTCACAGGGATTGAGACTTATGTTCTAGGTGTAATGACCCTCGGATATCCTGCAGTGAACTATTTCCGAGCTCCACCTCGTCCACCAATAGAAGTTAAAGAAATTTAAAATTGTTGTAAACCTTTAATTTTTTTTCTCCAATATTAATTAGAAAGTAATATACAGAAGTATATTCAAATTCGTGAAATGAAGCTTTCACGAAGATTCTATAAGTTCACCGATCTAAATTTATTACAACAATCTCTCCAGAAGCGCATAATTTTTTTTGATAGTATAGAGAACAAGAGACGGTAATTTTCGATTTTTTCATTTCTTTAACTCTTGCTCGTAAAGTGACAGGTTTTCTTGTTCGTGCCGGTCGCAGTAGTTTAATATTGATTGAGCCTGTAGCGTACCTAAGAATAGGTTCAGTACCTATCTCCCTACCAGCTGCTTTATATGCTGCTGCTATAGCTGTATTAGTATAATGACAATCAATAATAGTGGCAATAATCCCACCACATAAAGCTCCTATGTACGCTTCATGATACTTTTCTGGTTGCCAAGTGCATACAGCCTCGTCGCCTTCCCAATAGCTTTTAATCTGCAAACCATGTTCATTATTTCGTCCACAACCCCAGCATAAAGAACCCCATTCCGGCCATATATCTTGAAATGCTTTACCTTCCATTTTGATTTCCTCCTCATTAATTTAAGGTTATATAATTGAAATTCAATTATAATTGTGTTCAAAATAAAATAGAAAAAATTTAAGGTTTACGTAAAAAATTAATCTTTCACGATCAATATTATGTTTATAATAGTTATTAAAAAAAAATACTCTTTTGTTTTATAATAATAATGGGTAAAATAAGGAAATTTAATGAGATTAAAGGAATTTTATCTGATATTGATGGGACATTGTACTTTAAAGGAGCTCCAATTCCGGGGGTTATTGAAGCAGTTGATTGGTTAAGAAAGTTAGGTTTAAAATTCCTTTTTTTCACAAATACCGATAGTAAATCACCAAAAACAGTCTTAAAAATTTTACAGCAATATGGTTTCACTATTGATAAAGAGGAGATCTTTACACCAATTATAGCATTAAAAGAGTTTTTGTCTAAATACCCAAATAAAAAATCATTTTTTGTGACAACTGTGGAAGTTGAGAAGGAATTTCAAGATTTTCCGAAAATCAAAGGTTCTGAAATACCTGATTTTGTAATTATAGGAGATTTTCATGACAATTGGGATGTGCACCGTTTAAATGAAGCTTTTAAATTTGTGTTAAAAGGAGCAAAACTACTTGGAACGCAAGGTAATTGGTATTATCTCGACCGTAAAGGGGAACCAGTTATAGATACTGGATCATTTGTTTATATGATTGCTAAAGCCGCGAATATTGAACCAATAATTTTCGGTAAACCATCAAAAGAATATTTTCTACAAGCATTAAAAAAGATAAAACTAAAACAAGATGAGGTTCTTGTAGTTGGAGATGATATTGAATCTGATATTCAAGGAGCAATAAATGTGGGGATTAAGGGGATTTTAGTAAGAACTGGTAAGGGACAATTCTTTGAATATAATAAATCTCAAATTAGTCCCTATAACATAATTGATTCTTTTAGTTCTTTAAAGGAATTCTTTTAAAATGAAATCCTAAGTAATGAGTTTCACTTATCACAAATTACATTATTTAAAAGATATACAGTCCAATTTTTATTATTCTTTTTATTTAATTGATTAATTTGGTTTAACAAAAAGATTTATATATTCTACTTCTCGTATGTTTCGTAGAAACTTAATTTAAAATAAAAATGAGATGCATAATCCATGGCATTAACAAAAAGTGAATATTTTGTACGAGATCTTGTAATTGACGACGAATATGGAGTCATCGACTCAAATGCAACAATTCAAGAAGCAGCTAAAAAAATGAAGGAATTGGGAGTTCCAGATTTAGTGGTAGTTGAAGGAGAGGAACAAAAAGTGCTTGGAGTTATCGCTGATTTTGATATAGTTCAAAATGTTGTAGCAGAAGGAATTGACGGGAAATCTGAGAAAGTTATTTCCACAATGTATAAAATAACGCCAGTGAATATAGATACACCTGTTACTGATGCATTTACGAGAATGCGTGATTTAAACGTGAATGTCGTACCAGTCGTCAAGAATGAAAAACTTGTTGGAGTATGTTCTATTCATGATTGCTGGAGTTTCATTCCTGATCAGAATGTAGATGAAATTGGGCTTATTCCCGTAAGAAATACGAAAGCAGCAGAGTTTTGGTTTGCTAGTGTGTGTGCAATAATAGGATTTACACTTGGTATACTTCTACCCCTCGCAGGAATTTTTGGATTTTTTACAGGAAAATATAGTGATCTCTCAAGTCTACTAGGGAGCGTACCTCTTGGAGATCCAACAGTGTTTTTCACATTATTTGATGTAAGGGGAGCTGGGGTTTTGATACCTTTTATTGACTTAAAAGATCCAATATGGATAGTAATAGATGTTTTTAGCATTTTATTGTTGATTTTTAGTATTGTTGGTTTGTTTTCAATAATTTATACGAGTTTTTCTGATACTAGAAATTTGCAGACTGGATGGATACTAAAAACTGTCGTACCTGGTTTAGCTGTGTTCTTTATGGCTTTTGAGTGGATCCTATTTGGAATAGCTTTTGCAATTACGACACAACCTATTGTTACAATTGATCCTGTTGGATTAACAATGTCAATTATTTCCATGATATTATTTCTCTTAGCCATCAATCGAGACTATATGTTCCGTGGAATAAAAAGTCCGGAAGTTAAAACAGGTGAGGTGTCAACATAAAAAATGCCCCGAGGGGGTGGAGGAAGAGGCGGCGGAGGTTTTCGCGGCGGAGGATTCGGTGGTGGTTTCCGGGGTGGTGGTTTTCGAGGTGGGGGATTCAGTGGTCGAACGGGAAATATTAGAACTAGTGGGAGACCTTTTGGAAGAACTGGAGCTAATCGTATAGTATCTCGCTCACCAAGTGGTCCATATAGACATACATCATATAGACCTCATAGGAGATATTATCGTCCTTGGTGGTATTATCACCGACCCTGGTATTATAGATGGTGGTATTCCCCATGGTGGGCCGGACGATATTACCGACCCTGGTATTATTCTCCTATGTATATTGGAGGTGGTATATTATTTATAATTATCCTTGCTTTAATCATTCTTCCTATTGCAGGGGTTGCACTTTTGTTTCCATTTAGTGATGCTGATGTAGGAGGTAATGTAAATTACCGCTCTACAGAAACGTTATATTTTAATGAATTTTGGTATGAATATGAATATATTGAACAGGGGAATGATATCACCTTTTCAGTTGAGTCATCACCTAGCTATATTAATTTTGCTATCTGGGATAGACCTTTTGAATCCTTTCCTACTATGACGACGGATATAACTGAAATAGGACCAATCACCGTTCAAAACAATGAATATCAATATGTCTGGATGTTTCTAAGACCAGAATCTAAAATCTATTATGATTTTAATTCGTCTGGGCCAATAGATTTTTTCATTGCCGATGCGTATGATATGTATTTATGGGATCAAGGAGGCTCTCCATCGTTTTACGTAGATGAGCCGAATACAATAGCAGAAGCAAATTCATTAGTGATTTCCCAAGCTCAGGATTATTATGTGGTTTGGTATAACGATGAAGTTTCCGATGTAGATGTCGATTTTACAGTAAACTTTACTGCTACTGGTGTTGTAGATTTTAGAGTAGCTGATTTTCATGATAATAGAACGGACTTTATACCCCAACAAACATTTAACGTAAATCGTTCAGGAAATTGGTATTTCTTCGTTTATTTTGATCCAATGAATTCTCCTGATGAATCTACTTCAATTACTTTTGATGTGACCTATGATACAGGAATAACCTCTCGTGAAAGATGGCTTGATATTCAATGGATCTTAACCATTATTTTAGTAGTGGCTATTATTCTGGTGATCGCTACTTTAATAGCAAGAAGTGGTCAAAAGAAGTTGAAACTAAAAGAACCAATAAAGTCGACTTCTAAGGTATCACCATATAAAAAAGTCACGAAAGAAGTAGGAGTAAAAGAAGTAAAAGAAGTAGCTAACTGTATACGATGCAAGGCTCCAATGAAACCTACGGCAAAATTCTGTACTCAATGTGGTGGAAAAGTAGAAGGAAGAAAAATCGGTGGTACTTCAGTGACTACTCCTGCAGAAGCTAAAACTTGTTCTCTCTGTGGTAGTAAGCTTTCAGGAACCGAAAGTTTCTGTAAATGGTGTGGTACTAAAATAGAAAATTAGTTTTAAATATCAAATTTTTTTCTTTTTTTATTAATTTTGATTAAAGAATTTTAGACATTTTCGTCTGTTGACTGAGGACCGTCATTATTTGTGTAAGGTGCATAAGCACCTTTTACCTCATTAATATCGGTAGTCATAATAGTATGACCTGTATGTTTTCGTTCAAACTTCTTAATGTCGACTTGATTTATTGGATTATCAGGATGAATGACTATATAGGTTTTACAACGAATGCAAGCTCGACACCTAAGACTCATTTTCGAATCACCTAAAATCACCTAAGAATCTAACATTGTATTTAAATCAACAAAATATTTCAAAGTTTTGGTTTTATTCTAAAAATGTTCTTGAAGAACGAACAAGATTGAATATAATATTTAGACAGATTTCATAAATGAATAATTCTATTTTATATTATTGTAATTAGTTTATTAGATTCAAAATCTTCGAAATGATTAAATTTCCATTAAGTTGGGTATTGTAGAATCGTATAATCTCTTCATCTTCAATAAATCGAGTTTGAATTGTTTTGACTTAATTCCACTAATTGTAATTTCTGACCTTGAAATTAGCATACCAATTTTTTTAAGATCGATCTTAAATTGTATGGCAAGATCTAGGATAAGATTACGATCTTTTGGGCTTGTTTCAATAACAAATCTGCCAACTGTTTCACTAAACAGAAATTCATCATCTCTTAATTTTTTGTCATAACAATTAGTAAAATCAAGATTTGCTCCTAATTTATTTTTAAAGCACATCTCCGCAATTGTAATTATAACACCACCTTTATTTACATCATGGTTAGCTTTCACAAGATTTCGATTATATAATTCAAAAAGAAAAACCCATATGGCTTTTATTTTCTCTTCATCTACAGTTGGAGGAACACCACCCTCTATATTATGGATGACAGAATGGTATTCTGATCCTCCTAATTCAGCTTTAGTTTCTCCTATTAGGAAAATATCATTTCCCATGTCTTTAAAAGGAAGGGTTATGATGTTTTTTTCGCCTTCTATGATACCCACTATCATAATCATAGGTGTCGCTTTAATTGCAGTTTTATTAACTTCATCTTCATTATAAAATGATACATTACCACCTACAATTGGTAGCTTCAAGCTTCTACAAAAATCGTTCATCCCTTCAACTGCTTTTGAAAAATACCAAAAAGATTCGGGAACTTCAGGATTTCCAAAGTTACAACAATTAACCATCGCCAATGGTTTTGCCCCATTAGCTATTACGTTTCCACATACCTCAACTAATCCTCCTTTGGCACCTTCATAAGGGTCTAAAAAGCAATGTTTTGAATTAACACCAACACTGGCAGCGATAAATTTGTTAGTGCCAATAATTCTTAAAACACCTGAATCCCCTTCACCACACTTTACAACTGATCGTACACCAACTTCATGATCATATTGACGGTAAATCCATTCCTTGCTGCATATATTTTCTGAAGCAATTAACTTATAAGTGATTTCTTCTAAACTTAAGGAAGGTTTCGGAGTTTTCTGCGCAAGTAAATCATCTAAATAATCCGGTCGTTTTTCAGGTCTTGCAACCGTTGGAGCATCTGATAATGCTATAGCAGGGAGGTTTACCACTAAATTTTCTCCATTACGCACTTTTAAAACTTGAGAATCATCAGTTCTACCTATTACTGCATGAGGTACCTCAAACTTTCTGAAAACCTCTAGCACTTCTTCAAGTCCTTTTGGTCTTACTATGAATGCCATTCGTTCTTGGGATTCTGAGAGCATTACTTCAAACGAATTCATCCCGGGTTCTCTCGTAAAGATTTTAGAGAAATCAATATCTCCTCCAGTACCGCCGTCCCCTGTAAGCTCGCTTAAAGCACATGATAGTCCTCCGCCTCCAAGATCTTTAAGCCCTCTAACATGGCCTGTCTTTACCGCCTCAAGAGTAGCTTCAATAATCATCTTTTTAGTAAAGGGATCTCCAATCTGAACTGCTGGTCTATCTGCTTCTGACATCTCAGTAAGAGTACGGGATGCGAACGTAACACCGTGAATCCCATCTCGTCCAGTAGACCCCCCCATGAGAATAACAAAATCACCAGGATTATATGCCTTACTTGGAGCGTGCTCGAAATCTTCAATTGTACCTAACCCAATACAAGCTACATTTACAAGACAATTGCTTTCGAAACTATCGTCAAACTCTACTTCGCCACCAATGGTAGAAATGCCCGTACAGTTTCCATAATCTGCTATACCTTTTACTACGTATTTAAATAACCATTGAGAATGAGGATTTCCTTTTAGACGACCGAATCTTAATGGATCAAGTAGAGCGATAGGTCGAACGCCCATGCACAGTACGTCTCTAATAATTCCTCCGATTCCTGTAGCTGCTCCATGATAAGGTTCGATTGCTGAGGGGTGATTATGTGACTCAATTCTAAATGCTAAGCAATATCCGTCCCCAATATCGATAACTCCAGCATCTTCTCCGGGACCTGCTAAAACATAGTCGTAATTCTTTTCAGCATCCTCAAATAATTTTAATTTTGGTCGTGATGATTTATAAGAACAATGCTCGCTATGCATAACATCGAACATCCCTATTTCTGTGATTGAAGGATCTCTACAAAGGGTTTCCTTTATCCAATTTATCTCTGATTCTTCTAGATCAACATCAATATCTCCCTCTTCAAGCTTTACCTTTGTCATTAAGATACTCTCCGTTTAATAAATTCTACTATAGATTCAAAGAATAATTTTCCATGATCGGTTCCCTTTGGGCTCAATATTGCTTCTGATGCCCGTTCGGGGTGAGGCATTAACCCGATACAGTTTACAAATTCCGAATTACAAATTCCTGCAATGTTATCTAAAGAACCGTTGGGATTTGATTCTTGCGTTAGTTGTCCATTTTCAGTAGAATATCTAAATACTATCTGATTGTTATCTTCTAACTCTTTCAGATTGTCTGTATAATAGCGGCCTTCACCATGGGCTATAGGGAAAGCAAGCACATCACCAACATTCATTTTATTGGTACATGCTGTTTTATTATTTTCAACTTTCAGATTCACCCATTTACAGCTAAATTTAAGAGATTCATTTCGTAATAACGCGCCTGGAAGAAATTGGGCTTCAGTTAAAATCTGGAAACCATTACAAATACCTATTACGGGTCGTCCGTCTTTTAGCATTATCTTTGCCTCATCTATTGCTGGACTATGGGCAGCAATTATTCCCGCCCTTAAATAGTCTCCGAAGGAAAAACCTCCTGGTAAAACAACTGCGTCATAATTAGATTCTTTAAAATGATTATGCCATACTAAATCTGCCTGCACATTAATTACGTTATTTAGAACATGTATAGCATCTAGGTCGCAATTCGCAGCTGGGAACTGGATTACGGCTATTTTAATATTCATGATTTGGATACTCTTAAAATAGTTAAATTTTGAGTAACGGGGTTGAATATTCTTAATTTATTACACATATCTTCTATAATTTCTTTTGCGTTTTCTTCATTTTCAGCAGAAATATGAATTCGAAGATATTGACCACTACGAACGTTTGAAATCATATCATAACCTTTTTTGGCTAGGAGATCTCGTTTAATCGTTGCGCCAACAGGATCTCTCGCCATTTCTTTATTAGTCATGATGATTTCGACTATAAAATTAGCTTGCATAATTCTCAAGAAGAAACTATTAAATTTTTTTTCTTTTTAAGTGAAATAAATTCTAGACGATCCATTTATGAAAAGAGAGGTTGTATATACTATTATTAATTCTTATTAACTTAAAAATAATTGCCTTCGACAAAAACGGCTAGAACACATTCGCTCTCACTCTTTTTGAAGCTATTAACCTAATCAGGTTCAAAAACATTTAGGAGGGAACAAATATGGAAGTAGTAAAACTTTATATTTATTTTAAAAAAGGATATATTCAGACTTTTTTTGTAAAAAAGAAATATCTTAAACGTATGTTAAGCTAGTAATTACAGCTATTAATAAAGCTAAAAGACCGAATAGTAAACTTTGTGAACTACGCTTAGGCAATTCATTTACTTTTAAATCTTTATATCTATTGTTTTCATAATTTTTAATATCAAGTATTATAAAGATAAAACTAAGCAAAAATAGCACAAAACCAAGAAATAAAAGAATTAAAGCTAACATAATACAATTAAATACTATTATTTATTATTTAAAGTTTTCTTAAATTCTATAAATAGTTAGTTTCCTTTAAATTTTTAACTATTCTTTGGTTTACATCTGCAACTTCTGCTTTAAAATCCGATCCCGTAATTTTTTTATAACTTCTCATATATCTCGTTGCTAGTTCTATTTTAATATTCTCTGATATAGGAGGGATTTTTTCGTCAGGCTTAATATCAGGAAAGATTTTCGGATATGTGTCCATAAGCCATCCTCTAAATATTTCTTTATCTAAAATATCGGGCTCCTCATCTTTTTCAAAAAACTCTTCATATGATTCCAAGATCCAAAATCTTGACGAGTCTTGAGTATGAATTTCATCAATGACCATTAATTCTCCATCTTTTAATCCAAATTCATATTTAGTATCAACCATGATAAGTCCATTATTCCTACAATACTCTTGACCATATTTGAATAACTTTAATGCAGCTTCTTCCATTTCTTCATAGATTTCTTTTCCTACCATGTTCTCTCTTATAATTTGTTCTTTGGGGATATAAATATCGTGTCCAGATTCAGCTTTCGTTGAGGGTGTGACCAAAACATCATCCAATTTTTGATTCTTTTTTAAACCCTTCCGTAGCATTATCCCTGAAGTAGGTTCACCTTTTAAATAGTTACGCCATGCAATACCCGTAATATATGCTCTCACGATTATCTCAACTGGAAGAGTCTGACATTGATGAACAACCGAAACACTTGGATCTGGCACTTCAATGATATGGTTTTTTACTAATTTTTTAGTCTTTTCAAACCAGAAGGAAGAGACCTGGTTTAGCATCTGACCCTTGAAAGGTATAGTGGTAATAACACGATCAAACGCAGAAAGTCTGTCAGTAGAAATAATTATTCTCTTATTTTCTTTAATATAATTATCCCGAACCTTACCTCTGTATAATTTCCCTAAAACTGGAAAGTTGGTCTCTTTTAATGTAAAATTTAACTGTGCTTTTATCCTATCCTCAACTGTTTTAGTTTCCATGTCTTTTAATAATTGAATAAACCATAAAAATTCTTTTTCTCATAAGTTTATTCACTCTAAATTTAAATATAAAAATTTTTTATTTTTTTACGATGAGATCACAAAAATGGAAAGTAATAACCTTAAAAAATCCTAAATTACGTCTGATTAGGACAAGTCTACGGGTGATCTTGAGTAAATCTATCAATAGAGAGCTCGTTCGATTAGGTCATTTAAGGGATCTTTATAGAAAAAAACGTTTAGATGGAAAATTCGTTCCCTCACAAGAAAGAAGAGAAAATGAGCTCATTAATAAAAGTAGTGACCTTCTTCAAGCTTTAACGCGTTCTGTTCTTCATTGTGGAGGGGATGCTGCATGCATTTCATTTGAGAAGAATAAATTATCTGCTGATATTGCGACTCTTGGTGAGGATATGGTCTGGAATCCACTTCTTAAGAGATGGAATTGTATAAACTGTTATAATTATAAATATAAAACGAAAGCTCAGAAACAAATTCTACAAGATATAATTAGACAGGGAGAGGAAGAAGAAAAGAGGTTTGATATTTGGTTTTCTAAACAAATAAAAAAGATTAATAGATAGATTTCTAGCGAATAAAGATAAAAATAAAAAAACTTTTTATTAATTAAAGAATAAAAGAGATTCAGTCTACATCTACAGAAATCCCACATTTATTGCATCTTTTAGTACCTCTAAATAATGGATTATCACATTCAGGACAGTGGTATCTTTTTTCTTCTTCTGCAACCCACTTTTCTGTCCCTATTTCTTTCCACCTTGGAATTGTTCTTAACATTACCTTTTTTCCAACCGGTATTGGAAAATTTTCTATAAATTTACACGGAAAATCATCACATTGATAGCATCCATCTATTCTTTTACTCTTTATACAATCTCTTATAGGACATGATTGACAATATCCAAATATATCTTCTTGGTTTTCAGAAAGACACCCTCTACATTTAATATCCTCAACAGTTTTTGAAAAAGGTTGATATACCTTTACAAGACGTTCTTTAAATTTCAGATTATTATCTCTATGAGCAATATAAATAGCACAAACACCACAATATAATCCACATGGAGCTAAGAGTTCTTTATTAATAATAACCACATCTTTACTTCTTTTACTTTTTGTAATATATTCCGTTATTAAATTCTTTAGTATTATATTTTTTATTATTTTTTTCCATTTTTTTTTCAAACGCTTGGCTTAAATCCAAATCCAACAAATTTATGAGACTAATTAAATATATAAAAACGTCTGCAATTTCATCAGAAATATTTGTTAGAAGTTTTTTATCATTCCATATATCTTCCTTTCTATAATCTTTAAAAAGTAATAATTGAGAAAGTTCACCAGCTTCACAATTTATTGCTTGTACTAGATTTTTTGGGGTGTGGTATTTAATCCAATTACGTTTATTAATAAATGTTTTTACATTTTCTTTAAAAAATGAAATTGGTGTATTTAAATCATTCAGTTCAGAAATATCATTCATAATTTTTCAATAATATGTGATTAAACAAACCTATGTGTTATATTTACTAAAGATCTCTAATAAACTCACATATTAAACTGTTAATAACATCTTTTCTTTGAGCAGGGGCAAAATGACCTGCCATATCAATTATTTTTAGGGTTGAATTAGGAATTTTTTTATGTAACTCTTCAGACATCTGTTCAGGAGCAAAATTATCTAATCTCCCACCAATTATTAAAGTTGGACAATTGATATGAGAAGGATCATATTCATTTATTTCATTTATCATATTAAAGATTTGATCTTCAATTCTCATATATAATTCGTCTTTGGTTAAATTAATTCCTGCTAAAGAATCTGACAAAGCAGTAATTATATAAGGGATAGTTTTATCTAAGATTTTCTCAATGGAATTCGCTACAACATCCAGAAAATTCATACGAATGAAGTAAGGGAGTAAATTATAGAATATATTTCTAATTACATTGTCTATTATAATATATCCTGAATTCATCAAGATAAGGAATTTAATCTTATCCGGATGTTTCATTGTAAATAATTGTCCTATCATCCCACCAACAAGAGAGTGACCAATTATTCCAAATTTTTTGTCTACTCTTAAATAGCTTAGGAGATCTTCTAAATCCCTAATAATGTCGTATCTTAGATTTTTTGAAAGGTTTAATTCCTTAGGATGATCACTCCTTCCATGCCCTAATGCATCAAAAGCAATTATGTGATAATTTTCTTTCAACATTTTTATTTGTGATTTAAAGAATGAAGCAGATGAGGCAAATCCATGTAGTAAAATGATGCTACAATCTGAATCTGGGTTGATGTTCTCGTAATATAGATTATAACCCTCTTGGTTCTTGATGTAAGGCATGGATCTAAGATATTATTATATTATATAATTTTTGAAATAAAGGAATCAAAAAATACTTTTCTAAAATAGAAAGAAAGTTAACAAAAGTGAAAATAAACTATAAAAAAAAATTATAAGTCTTTTGTGACTCTTTTTTTCTCATGAAGTTCTAATAGGGTTGGCATAAAAATCCTATTTAATTTCTTGTAAATCCTAACATTTTGTTTAATAGGTTCCTTAGTGTCAATAAACCTCTCCATATTCTCAACAGCCGCTTCAATGTTTTCGAATTTATTGGTACCATAAAAGCCTAATATTGCGGCACCCATTGCAGCACCATCTTTTACTTCAGGTATAAGGATTTTTTTTTGTGTTATATCTGCTAGGATTTGTGCCCATAATGGACTATTCATAGCCCCTCCGTCTGCTCTAACTTCTGAGACTTTTGCACCCCCCATAGCTTCCAACATTTGGAGGTACATTTGAGCTACTAACGCAGCAGATTCCATGATTGCTCGAATCATATGACCCCTTGAGTGATTCCATCCTATACCATGAATCGTACCCTTCTTAAACATATACAATGGTATAAAAAGTAATCCTTCACTACCAGGTGGAATCGTTGACGCTTCGTTTGCTAAGATATCATATACATCGATCTGTTTCTCATAGCTCTCTTTAATTTGCAATTGAGAAAAATTGTCTTTAAACCACTTCATAGCTGTTCCTGTTCCTGGCATTGCGCCTTCAATAGTCCACTTTCCCTTGATGGGTATAGGGAAAGAAAAAATAGGAACATCTCCAGCAGGCTTAATAGGCCTGTTAGTAACATAATCAACGAAAGTTCCAGTCCCTGTAGTAATTTTAGCTTGACCTTCTTCAATAACTCCTAATCCTAATGCAGCACATTGTTGATCCCCACTTCCCATAACCACGGGGATATTATTTGGCAAGCTTAATTCTCTTGCTGCCTGAATAGAAAGTTCACCAACAACCTCTCCAGGGGGGTATAGCTCAGGCCATAAATCAATGGGGATATTAAAACCCTCGGACAATCCCTCATCCCACTTCAACGTTTCTAAATTAAGAATTCCGAAAGTCCCATTAGTATAATCTGTTATGAATACATCACATAATTTATTATAGATGATTGTATCTCCGAAAGCAATTTTAGATATTTTTTCATAAACTTCTGGTTTATTTTCTTTCAACCATACAATCTTAGGTAATGATCTTCTAGTTCCACCATCTTGTTCAACCCATTCTTTAGCACTCGACTCCCCTCTATCATCCATCCATGTTATGGCAGGATGTAAAGGATTCCCTTTATCATCTATAAAGGTTAATGTCTCTCTAAGAGATGCTACAGAAATACCTACGATATCATTAGTATTGACTTTCTGTGAAACATAATTACAAGTTTTTTTTATAGCATTCCACCAGATAAGCGGATCTTGTTCTGAAATTCCTACTGGTTGTTTCGGAATTTGATATTCTTCATAATCTCTTGCCATTTCTTTTCCATTGATATCAAAAACAATAGTTCTAGCGCCAGTTGTTCCAACATCAAAAACACATATTAAATCGCCCATGATACGACTCTTTACAAATTTTTTAATTTGATCTTTTTTATAGTACTTTTATTAATATTTCAGATATATCTAATATATAATATTTCTCTTTTTCTGTTTCTTTCAAACCGTATGCTAAGCCTAACTCACAGAGAGGACATGCTGTTATGAATATATTTACTCCTGTCTCTTTTAATTCATTAACTCGATTCTGAGCTTGTTTAATAGCTAAGTTTCTATCTGCCCAATGAGCTGTACCACTCCAACCACAACAGTGAGTATATTCTTTATTGTAAATTGGTTCGACGAGTTCTAAACCTTGAATATTACCAAGAATATTTCTTATTGATTCAGTATCATTTAGGTTTCTTGCAATCAAACATGGATCATGTATCGTTATTTTCCTATATTCTTCAGGAATACTTTTAGTAATTTTTATCCTTTCCTCATTAATTAGTTTCATAAAATATTGAGTAGTATGTATAATCTCTTTTTCAATTTTAACACCAACTTGCTCAAATCTCTCTTTTAAGGTTAAAATACAACCTGGACAGTCTGATATAATAATTTTTGCTCCCGTAGATTCAATAAGTTCTTTATTCTTATTTGCAAATTCTGTAGCAGTTTCCAAATCCCTTATATTGAAAGCAGGTCCCCCACAACATATTTTTTTATCTAAATTAGTCGAAAATTTAATTCCCGCAGCCTTTAAAATTCCTATATTTGCTTTTATAACTTCTGGGAATTTCATTGATTCACAGCCAATATAATAAAACACATCATCCTTTCCCTTTGTCTCAATGTTCTCAATTCCCTTTTCTTTATAGGTTTCATAGATATTATACTCTTCAATGGTATTTGTCTTGTTGAGCTTATCTATTTGCGTTTTGCAGTAATCTGGCATTAATCCTTTAGAATTTAAATCATCTCTCACAGATTCTAATAAAGAAACAACTGAAAATTCAAAAGGACACCATACTTTGCAGCTTTCTTCATTCGTACATTTGTACATTAAATCAATAAATGGTTTATTTTCTTCTTTCATTGGGTCGATCGTACCTAAGGAAAGAAAATATCCAATTCTAGCTTTATAAGCAGGGCTCATACTTTCTTTTTGTTCTGCTTGGAGAATTCCACAATCAAAACGACACATGTTCGGACAAAGCATGCAATTGATTAAATCTTTAATATTTGCTTTAAGTTCACCTTCAGGATAGAAATTTTTCTTAACTAAACGAAGATTTTTGAAAATCTTTCTCCTAACTTCTTTATCTGCATTGTTTAATAAAGGAATCATCCACTTATATCTCTCTAATATACTCATTTATGAATCACCTCCCTTCCATGAGGATTCATACACCTTCCCTGGATTTAATACATTATTTGGATCAAGTAATTTTTTAACTTGCCTGAGGACTTCCATACTTTTACCCCATTCAGAATCCATCCAGTAGGATCTATTGATACCTATTCCATGATGGTGAGCAATTGAACCACCCACTTCTAATACAATTTTCATCGTGGTATTCCAAACTTGTTGGTAAAAATCGAAATTAGTTTGTTCTCCGGTTTCTACTCCTGCAAATGAAAAATACATACCCACACCGTTAGGATAAAAGTGCGATATGTGAGCAGTTATAAGTAATACTCCTTTGAGTTTACTTTTCACCGTTTCTACTACATTATGATATAATTTTGCAGTATTTTCCCATGAAACAGCCACCTCTATGGTGTCTACTGTAATTTTATTAGGAGGACTTGAGCTTGTTTCTGTTACTCTGAATCTAGTTTCGAACCAATGCTCCACTGGATGCTCTCCACAATCGATTCCGGAATTATTTTCACACTTTTCTCTGGTAATCATTTCCTCTAAATCAACAAGTCTTTCAACACCTTCACACATAAAAATTACCATTATTTTGTCCTTAGTTTTTTCTATCTCTGAAAAATGCCTGAGTGTTTCATCAACATCATAAATCCTAATTACGGCAGGATTAATTTGTTCCCTCAAGATTTGCCTTACCGCTTCTAATGAATCTTCAAATGTAGGAAACGCATATGAGATCAATGCTCTTTTTTCAGGAGTTGGCCAAATTTTTAAAGTTGTTTTAGTTACTATCCCTAAGGTTCCTTCATTTCCTATAAATAGTTTGTTTAATTGCGGACCAGTAGAAGCTCTAACAATTGGTTTAAAATCTATTATATCTCCGTTAGGTAGTACGATTTCCATGCCTAATATTATATCTTCTATTTTACCATATTTCGTCGAGAATTGCCCCGCTGCTCTATGAGCAATCCATCCCCCGACGGAGGATGTATACAAAGATTGTGGTATGTGCCCACTGGTATACCCTTTAGCATTTAAGTACCTTTCTAGATTCATCCCATTCGTCCCAGTCTCAACAGTCACAGTTAGATCTATATCATTTATATCAATGATTTTGTTGAATTTTTTCATATCGATAATAATTCCCCCTCGAATAGGTATTGCTCCTCCCACCACACCAGAACCCTCTCCATAAGGGATTACAGGTACTTTTTCTCGATTTGCTAGAATTAATATCTTGCTAATTTGTTCTTTAGTCTCTGGCCAAGTTATAAAGTCAGGTAATGCCGCAATTTTTCCTTCTAATGTCCAATTATGACCGATTAAAGTAGCATCCTTTGTATATGCGAATAAATCAATTGCTTCGGTCGAGACATTATCTTTTCCTAAAATTTTTACTAATTCAGATTTGAGTTTTTTTTTGTCTTTAATATTTACTCGATTTTGATTATAAATTACTTCAAATCCCTTGAAATCCATAATTGATCAGTTTAAGTTTTACTATAATAATTAGTTAAATCATTAGTTTTTCTTTAAAATTACTATATCCTCAGATACCTTCTGAAGAAGATCATTAATTTTATATTAAATTTTTTAAAAAATTGGTGTCATATGTTCATCAATCCCATCTTTTATCTTTTTTCTCCTAATTTTCATTATTTTGATTTTTGTCAAGGTATCTCCAGTCTCTTCTCGCCATTTATTCAAACGAATTTTCATATCTTCGATGATATCGAAAAATTTTTCATCATGTATTAAATTAATTAATTCATATGGATCTTCTTTCAAGTCATAAAGCTCATCCATGTCTTTATAATTCCAAACATACTTATACCGATCCTTTAGTAAAGCACGACCTAGATAATTGATAAAACACCCATTAGTTTCACACATCAAGTCCTCTCTCCATTCTACGTCGTTTTCTGAACATAATGGTAATAAGCTTTTACCTTGGACTGTTTTACTGAAGGATGTTCCTGCTGCATTAAGAAAGGTTGGTGCAAAATCAAGATTACTTACTAGTTTATCATTCTTCTGACCTGCAGGTATCATATTTGGATACCTTATCACTAAAGGAACATGTATCATTTCTTCAGGCATGTAAGAAGCCTTAGCAAAATGACCACCGTGACAAGCAAGTGCATCTCCGTGATCGGTAGACCATAATACAAGAGTATTTTCTACAAATCCAAACTCTTCAAGAGTATCGATTATTTTTCCCACTGCCTTATCAATTAAAGTGATCTGAGCATAACTTAAAGCAAGAGTTTCTTGATAATCAGACCAAGGTAGGGGAGAAGGCATTATTAATCTTCCATTTTTAGATATAGGATGATTTATATCGAATTTATAAATCTCCGGTTTGTTATTTAAATTAACCCTGAAGTTTGGATATTCTGGTATCGTTTCTGGAGGATAAAAGTCTAAAAATTCTTGAGTTGCAAAATAAGGATGATGAGGTCCCCAAAAATCAACTCGCAAATGAAAAGGATGTTCATTTCCCGATTCTGCCAATTCTTTTAACTTTTCACAGGCAAGATTTGCTAAAAAGAAGGCTTCATGGGTTTCTTTTGGAGTAATCATGATACCCGCAGCATGTTCATTAACACCAGGTCCATTAGGACTGTAAACTTTGCCTATTTGAAGCCCAGAATCTTTTGCATATGGAAGATCTGGATCTTGAAAAAGGTGTGTTATTCGAACTTGAATATTAGGCAAACCATGTTTTTTTAGATATTCTTTATATTCTGGTTTGGTATAGGGATTATTATAAGCAGGATAACTCATTCCCTCACAATGATGATCAAAAGCAGTTCCAGGACCCGCATGCCATTTTCCATAATAATAATTCTTATATCCTACTTCTGCAAGTTTTTCAAGATAAGTTTTATTCTCGAAAGGATGATTTACATCATTTATAATCTCTCCATGAGTATGAGGAAATAGACCTGTGAGCATAGTTCTTCTTGCTGGACCACATAATGGACATACGGTATATGCACGAGTAAATTCGATCCCTTCTTTAGCAAGTCTTTTAAAGTTGGGACGATGAATTTTCGGTCCGCCTGCCATTTCACCATGTCCATAATACGTTTCATGATCATTTAGTATAAATATAATATTCGAATCCTTACTCATAGTTTGAATCAAATGAAAATTAATTAAAAAATTTGCTGGCTAATAATTTTAAAAAGATAGTTGAGCTGAATACATTTTAACGATTCACATTATTGGTGTGAATTCTGATTAATGCTAAGAATTTTATATAATAATATAAAAAGATGTTATAATTCAAGTTATAATGAGATTAATCTCAATTTATATCTTTTTATTTTAAATCTTAATTTTATTAAAATGCGAAATGATAAATGCAATATCAGTAAATAGTCTCGCCAGTAATTCTATTTACCTTTAGGTGTCTAAATTTTGCTTTACTTCTAATGATTTCTTTACTAGCTGAAATTTTTTCAACAATTTCCTGAGGAAATAAGAACTTAGCAAGATGAATTATCATTTCCTTTGTCTCTATACAATTAAACAATTTTAGACTCTCTAATGAATAGAATAGTTCACTTACTAAATCAAAATTAGTATCTATTGAAAAATCAAGGAATTCTAAATTTCTATAAATTCTTGAGACAACGTTATTTAAAATATCATACTCTTTTAACTTTTCAAGGGTGTTGTTCATGTAATGGCTAAATAAGACATAATATGTGGCTTCTGATGAAACAAATCCATCTCTAAACTGTTTTATTCCCTCAGAGGTAATCCGTTTTTCTATTTCTTCGGTTATAGCGTTTATTTCGCTTTCCATCTTTTTTATACCTAAATGGCGATAAAGTTTTAGAATGACTACTAGTTGAGATGTTTCTAGATTCTTCAAATAATTAGGTTCAAAATATTCTGGTTCTGTTTTAATTATCCAATTTATTTGTTCTGTACTTAGCCATAATTTCATCATTTCAGTTGATTTAAAAAAGTAATATGTTCCATCAGTGGCTTCCATTAAAGGAGCAACATATCTATCGCTTACTTCATAATTTAAATCTAAAAGGAAATTCTTGACTTTTTCAACATCGAGTTCTACTCCTAAATGTTTAGCTAAATAGATGCCGCAAAAATATAAATCAGGATTTTTTAATGATACTAGTGGAACGTCAATGAGCCACTCATCAATATTTTCTTTCAGATAAGATTTGATATGAGAAAAATCAAATGCTATTTGTAGGTGAAAAAAGTGAATAATTCGATATATTAAATAAATAATTTGTAGTTTAAATTCAGGTTCCTTAATATCTTCTAGACTCTCTATACTTTTCTTGTTTTCCCAGAATTTCTTAATGATATGTTTTTGAATTTGAATATATTTTCTTAAATTTTCATGTTTTTCTCGATCATGCTCAAGTAAATTTTTCAAATTTCTTAATTCCATAATAAATTCTATTGGTAAAAAACCTTCATCCTTAAATTTTAACATTAAAGGCGCGACTTCCGTGTCAACTAAATAATCTACAATCTTTTCTAGAAAAATTTCATAGAGAATTGGAGCGATTTTTTGTTCGTAAAGCTCGAAAGGTGAGTTAATAACATGGATATCATCCTCTTGGATTTCTAAAAAAGGGTCTAAAAATTCAGTTTCAACTTCGTTTAGCTCAAAACCTAACTCAACAAAAACTTTTATCAGAAATAAGGTGATTTCATCCAGTTTTTGTACCATATCTTCTTTTTCAATATGACTAGTTCCAAAAGAATCAACAATTTTATCTCGAATATAGTGATCTATACTGTTATAAAAGAGGTCAATATCATTAAAGTATAAATCTAGTATGTTAAATAATCCTTGAAAAATCATTTTTCGAAAGAAAATGAACAGTAATAATATTCTCTATTTAAATAAAGCAAATCATGTAGAAAATTAATAATTTCTTATTTTCAAATTACTATTCAAATCGAGGATAATATCAAAATCTCATTAAAAAAGGTATTCAGTAGATTCGGAAAATATTATTAAAAATCTTCATTATATCATTCTATCTTACATTAATAATATCTTAAAATAAAATAATCAATATTTAACTGAAAGTGAAAATTTAATGGCAGGTATTATGTTTGGTACTTCTGGCATTCGTCGAGTGTTTCAAAATTATAGCGAATCAGACGTTATGTTTACCCCTCAAATGGCTTTAGATGTTGGTCTTGCTTTAGGGACTTATCTTAAAGGGAGTAGTAACGTTGTAATCGGTAAAGATATTAGAACTTCTGCTTTACCCATAGAATATGCATTAATTTCTGGACTAGTAAGCACAGGTTGTACTGTAAAGGCTCTAGGGATCGTAACAACACCCACTTTAGCTATGTCATTGCGATTTCTAAAAGCAGATGCGGGAGTTATGATTACGGCCAGTCATAATACTCCTGAATATATTGGATTAAAAATCTGGAATCCTTCAGGCATGGGATATACACCTGAACAAGAGATGGAAATAGAAAGAATCTATAATGAAAAAGCTTTCATAAACATAGAGTGGGATGAGGTTGGTAAAGTAACACAAATTGATGACATAAATGAAATGCATATTTTAGATATTACTAATCGTATTGCATTTGATGGGAGTAATTTTAATGTTATAGTTGATCCTGGAAACGGAGCAGGCTGTGATATTGTTCCACGTTTATTAAGTGCTTATGATGTTAATATAATAACTTTAAATGCACAAATGGATGGTAAATTTCCAGGGCGTCATTCAGAACCGAGCAAGGAAAATTTAGTTCAAGTTTCCAAATTTCTTAAGACTTCAAATCAAGAAGATATTGGGATTGCCCTTGACGGTGATGCTGATAGAGTAATATTCTTGGATGAAGACGGAGAAATTGTGGATCCCATTAGACTTTTAGCCCTTATGGCTAAACATTATATAAAAAAATATAAGGGAACTTTACTTACAGAAGAAAATATGAAAGTTGCAACTGCAATAAATTCTTCGAGTTTGATGGAAGATGTTTTAAATCCACTTGGTTGCGATGTGATCAGAACTGAAGTTGGAGATATTAAGGTAGCAATAGCTTTAAAAGAACACGGAGGATTTTTAGGGGGAGAAACTTCAGGTACATATATTTGGCCCAATAATCATTTAGGTCCTGATTCAATTTTTACAATTGCTAACATTCTTAATATGTTAGCTGAATTAGGAAAACCTTTACGGGATTTAATGAAGGAGATTCCGGAATACCCTTTCTGTGAAACTAAATTTAGTTTGAAAAAAGATATCCCATTTACAGAAGATATTAATAAAAAAATCATTGAAGAAATGAAAGAGACTTTAGAGAGTATCGGAAAAAAAATAACAAATATCAATAAGATGGATGGAGTTAGATTCGATTACAATGATGGCTGGATCCTAATTAGACGCTCAGGAACAAGTCCATATTTAAGAATCACAGGGGAATCAAGCTTGAATTTAAAAGCTTCACAGGATATGAACGACTTAACAAAAGAAAAAATGGAAAAATTGAATTTGATATAGTTAATTTTTTAATAAAATCTATTTTTCAATTTTAAGAATTTTACCCTAATGTGATTTTAATCTGTATGATTTATTTTAGCTGCCTAAATAGAAAAAAGAAATTTAAATTTTGATTATAATTCTTTAATTTCTATTCCTTTTTGTTTGAGGGTCTCCTTATTTATGAGAAGTTCTCGACCTGCCATTTTATCCACTATATAAATCAGATTTCCTCCTCTATTTGAATATATCTGACCATAGGAAATGGGGATATCTGGATTGGGATCATTTAATAACGATTTACTGACTGATTCAACCTTACGTTCGCCATTAGCTAACAAAATTACTGTTTTTGCTTTATATACTAGTTCAGCGCCCATACTGATGGCATACAAAGGAGACTCTTCTTTTGAGGAGAAATGACCATCTTGTACGGCATTTTCAACTGTGTTTTCATCAAGCTTTACTAATAAAACACTACTATTCTCAAATGGAATTCCCGATTCATGGAATGCCACATGGCCACGCCCCCCAACACCTATAATTTGTAAGTCGATACCACCAGCATTCTCAATTTTTTGTGTATACCCTTCTAATATTGTTTTACGAATCCAGTTTAAATATTCTGAAGTAGGATTCTCTTTAATAACTATTGATTTACCGGCATCTATGCCTAATTCGCTCCAATCTTCTGGGTTTGCTTCAAGTTCATTTACTAGTTGTTTTTGATCAATCAAGCAACCATAAGGCACAGTTGTTTCGATAAATTTTTTTTTAAGCAGTCCAAAAAACTCTTGAATCATAAAATAACAATAACTTTCTTGATGCAGGACGCGTTGTTGAGGATTTTCACCAGGAAGTCCAATATATTCATCGAGGTTGAAACTACGAATCCGATTGCTATCCAATTCACCTGAATTAAACATATTGACCAGATGCTTATAAAGACCTGTTGGTGAATTTCCTGTAGCTAATCCCAAGACGAATTCGTTTTGTTTTTGGAGCACTTGCAAAATTTTTTCTTTAACAATTCTAGCTGCTACTTCACTCAAGTGATTAAAATTCTTTGTTATAATAACATTGATTGGCATACTCTGTACATCGATTTAAAGCATTTTTGATTTAAAATAAAAATATACCATTTCAATTTAAGGTTATGGAATAGATTTTTGTGATCTCTACCTCAAATATGTTTTGTTTACCAATAATAACTTTAAAATATTTTTCACTCCTTTCTATTTTTAGATGTGTGGCATATTTGGTATAATAACTAATCAGAAAAATATATCTCTAGGAAAAATTGTTCTTGAAGGAATTAAACGTCTAGAGTATCGAGGATATGATTCGTGTGGAATAGTTACTTTATCTGATTCTAAATTATATGTTAAAAAAGATTCTGGAAGAATTGATGAAATCCAAAAGAAAATAGATTTAACAGAATTTCCAAATGACCCTAAACTTGCCCTTGCACATACTAGATGGGCAACTCACGGAGCACCTACTAAAAATAATAGTCATCCACATTTAGATTGTTCAAGTAAAATTGCGGTTGTCCATAATGGGATCATAGATAATTTCATGGAATTACGGAAAGAACTTGCCCAAAAAGGTCATATCTTTAAATCTGAGACAGACACAGAAATTATCCCACATCTCATTGAGATTAAAATGAAAGAGGGACTAAATTTTAAGGAATCTGTAATTGAAGCATTAAAGTTATGTAAAGGAGCATATGGGTTGGCTATTTGCCATGCTGACCACCCAGATTCATTTATAGTTGTTAGAAAAGAATCTCCATTGGTTATTGGAATAGAAGAGGGGAAAACAACTTATTGTGCCTCGGATATTCCTGCTTTTTTACCTTTAACAAGGAAATGTTATATTATGGATGATGACGAACTTGCCGTAGTAAAAGCAGGAGAGGTCGAATTCTTTGATATTAAGACCAATAAAAAAATTGAGAAAGAAATTCAATTAATTGAATGGAATATTGATGCAGCAGAAAAAAAAGGTTATGAACATTTCATGTTAAAGGAAATCTACGAGGAACCAACTGCGATGAAGCGTACAATGAAAATCTCTAAAGAGCTTTTACGAATTTTTTCAAACATACTATGGTCAGCAGAAAACATTTATATTACTGCAGCAGGCACATCTTTTTATGCTTCATTAGCTGGAAAATTTATAATTTCAAGATTTCTAGGTAAGTATATTCAAGCTATTGAATGTTCTGAATTACAAACGCAACTATCCAATTCATTAAAAGAAGATTCTGTCATAATTGCGGTTTCGCAATCAGGTGAAACAATAGACACAATTGAAGCAATTAGATGGGCAAAAAGCAAAAAAAATGTAAAAGTTTTAACAATTACAAATGTAGTGGGGTCCTCTCTCACCAGATATTCCGATCATGTAATCGTAACTCAAGCAGGACCAGAAATTGGTGTTGCTGCAACTAAAACTTATAATACTCAAGTGCTCACTTTAGCTTTAATAGCAATAGAAATAGCAAAACTAAGAAAAGTTGAATTAGAATCAGAAATAGAAAAATATGAAAAAGCTTTAGAAGAAACTCCACAAATTATTGAAAATTTTTTAAAAAATAACGTAGATTCAATTAAAGATGTTGTAAATACTTTAGAAAAAAGCGTAAATTTTTTCTTTTTGGCAAGGGGTATATCAATTGCCACTGCTAAAGAAGGGGGATTGAAATTAAAGGAAGTTGCTTGCCGTTTTATTGAAGGATACTCGGCAGCTCATGCCAAACATGGACCAATCTCTCTAGTTAGAGAAGGATTTCCTATAATATTTATTGCTCCCCCAGATGAGACATATCAAAGATTAATTGGAAACGTAATGGAATTCAAAGCGCGAGGGGGCAAAATAATTTCTCTTGTGGTAGAGAATGATAAAAATATTACTGAATTAAGTGATATAACAATCCGAATACCCCAACCTGGAGATAAATATTATAATATATTTAGTCCAATAACGTTTACACCTGCATTACAATTATTAGCATATTATACCTCTCTGCATCACGGATTAGATCCTGATAAACCACTTAATTTATCAAAGACGGTTACTGTTCATTAATATTTAATAAAATGGATTGTCTTTCTTTTTAATGCCTTCAAATGGATCATGATAATAAAATATATTGGGTGATACATCTTCCACGACTAATGTATGTGCCCCTATTATGGAATTTTCACCTATTTTTTTTCCACACATAATACTTGCATTAATACCAGTTTGTACGTTCGGACCTATAAAAGCGCCTAATTTTCTCCTACCTGAATCAATCAATTTTCCCTCAATATTAACCTTAACACTTTTATTATCAAACCTTAAATTGGAGGTTTTTGAACCAGCACCAAGATTTACATTTTCACATATAATAGAATCTCCAACATAATTGAAATGAGGAACATTTGACTTTGAAAAAATTAGTGAGTTTTTAACTTCACTTATACCTATGTGACAATTATCTCCTACAGAAGTATAGGGTCTAATAAATGCATTAGGTCCAATTAATGTATTTTCTCCTATATAACATGGACCTTGAATATAACTACCAGATTTAACATTCGTATTTTTACCAATATAAACATTTCCGAAGATTTGAACGTTCTCTTCGACATCGCCAAGTATTTTCCGTTCTATTCTATCTAAAACAAATGAATTTGCCTCAAATAGTTGCCATGGTAATCCGATATCGCTCCAAAAATAATCTTTTATAATGTATCCTAAGATGTTTCCGTTTAACTGATTTATCAAAATTTCCATTGACTCTGTAAATTCATATTCGCCTCTAATTGACTTTTCTGTTTTCTCAATTGCTTTAAATATCATAGGATTAAAAATATAAATTCCCGCATTTGCTAAATTCCCTAAATTTAATTCTGGAGAAGGCTTTTCAGTAATCTTTTCTACAAAATCATTAGAGTTAAGCGAAATTATTCCATAATCTTGAGGATTATTTACTTTCAATAATGTTATTAATCCTTCGATTTTAGCTTCATTAAATTTTTCTAAAATATCTTTAAAGATTTTTGGATCTGTTATTAAATCACCATACATCAACAAGAACGGGGAGTCTTTTACAAAATCTTTAGCATAACTTACGGCGTGCCCTGTCCCTAATTGCTCTTCTTGAGAAATATACTCAATGTTAACATTAAATTTGTCTAACCCATTACCAAAATATTCTTTAATATCTTCTTCTTTATATCCAACTATTAATAAAATTTCACTTATTCCAGCGTTTTTTAAACCTAAGATTGTATATTCCAATAAAGGCTTGCCAGCAAGAGGTATCATTGGTTTAGGGCGAGAAGAAGTTATAGGCATCAATCGCTTTCCCTTTCCTGCCGTTAATATAACAGCTTTCATAAAAGAAAATAATTGATTATTCTATTAAAAGCTTCTTAGTAATTCTAAGTAAATCATAACCATCCATTTAATATATTCATTCAAATTTATGAAGTAATAACTTCATTGGATTCGGTGAAATTACTTAATCTTTCTCAAAATTAAATAAATTAAAATGTTGAAAAATCAATTATATTAAAAAGCCTTTAAATATCAATACCATTCCGATATCAATTGCTATTAAAGCGAAAATTTCAAATAAAATTTCTTCTTGTATCCCTCCAATTAAATTGAAAAGAAGTCCAACAATAGCTAGAATTATTCCTCCAAATAACCATTGAACTCTTCTTTTAGTTTCTTTTTCAATTTTTTTCGTGATTTTAGCATATTTGTAGACAACATAAGCGAATAATACTATTCTGAGAAGATTTACAAAAATCTGCAAACCACGTTCAGTTTCAGTGTTAACAATACCTTTATTATAATCTTCCATAATCAATTTTGGAACCCAGATGAAATATCCAAAACTCATTATTATAAACAATGCGATCATCGTTCCAAGATATTTAAGACTCAAGGCAACCTTTTGATATTTTTCTAGTATGAGTACGGTCATCACTAAGGATATAGGGATAAAATTGAAAAAGATTTGGGCTGTTATCATAATTGGAATAATAACACGTGAATTAAATGTGATTAAATGGTAAACTGTGTAAGCTAAAAATCCCAGAGCAATGGAAATAAAAAATAAGAAAAACCATCTATTTAACCAATTATGAGGATTTAAACGTAACTCATAAAACCCAACTATAAAAGCAATAATGACTGTAATTATAGCTGCAATTATTTTAAACAAGTTAATTGGATCCATAGCCATTTTAAGTCCTCTATAAAAATAAATTTGGATTTGAAATAATTTAGATATCTTCTATTATAAAATTTGGTATTAAATTAAAGTATTATTTCTAAGAATATAATAATTTGGCTGAATATTTATGGTTTTAATCTAATCGGGAGATTAAAACCTATCATTTTGTTTCATTTAACTAAAAAAGAATTCAAATTTTTTCTATATCAAAGATGTGCCCTTTCCAAGCTGAGAGATCTATATAAAGTCCAAACTCATCCAGATCTTCCCCCTTATAAATGTATTCCTTTTCTATTAATAAATCTGTGAATTTCCACTCATTAGAACTACAATTAATCTGGTTTATTTTAATATGAGCTTTTGCGGGATTAGGGCTAAAATTTACCACAATTAACCTATAAACATCATCTAACCACCATAAATATGAAACTATATTTTTATAGGAGAGATCATTAGGGTTGAGAGGGTTTACTTTACAAAGAGACCATTTAAGATCTATATTTTTTTTTCTTGGTATGACACTTAATAAATTCTGATAAAAATCAAAGAGGTTCTGGTCTCTTTCTTCAGTTTGTCGCCTGCCTAATTGCACTGGTAATTTAATTTTAAAACCTTCCATTTGTCCTTCATGTATTAACCTCGCTCCGGGCAATGTCATTGCTATTATTGCTGCTGCACAACTGCGTTTTTCACCAAACTTTGTGATTGCTCTTGGTTCATCATGGTTTTCTATAAACCTAACAAGCTTTCTTTGATAATTCCAATCCGCATCGAGATGGGTTTTTATATTTTGAACATCTTCATGAAATAAATGGTCATATAATCGTTTATCATAACAATAATCAAACCCTTGTTGTTGAAGTTCCCATTCCATATCCCAATAAGCTTCAGCAATAAATAAAAAGTTGGGAAACTTTTCTTTAACTGCCGGAATGACATCTTCCCAGAATTCTCCTTCAGGTATTAATCCCGCTTTATCTCCCCATGTTTTACTAAATATCTTATTTGTCATTAACATTGCCATGTCACAACGAACACCATCACATAGTTCAGCTATGCTTAATAAAGTACTAATTGACTTTTGCCGTGCTTCTTCTGAGAATGCATTTATTTGAATAGTGTCTGTCCACCCGGAAAAATTGGGATCTCGACCATGTGCAAAAATCTTTTCTGAAAGACTAAAGAAATCATACGGCCGGTTCATAAGATCTTCTAATGTTCCTTCAATAAATAGATTTGATTCTAATGTCAAAAGAGAATCGATTGAAACATGATTAGGAACATAATCTAATAACAATCGAATTCCACGATCACTTAATTGCTTTCGAGCCTTTTTTAATCCGTCTACTCCACCAATATTCTTATCAACATGATAATAATAAATAGAGTACGGTGAACCTACTATATCATCTTCTCGAAGCTCATGTAATGCTTTATGAAATTCTTTTTGTAAGTCTGGATGTTCCAGAGCGATTTTTTTACTCGCTGGACTCCTTTCCCATACACCCATTAACCAGACAGCATCAAATTGATTAATATATCTATTAAAAATTTCATCCGGGATATTTTCTAAAGTAATAGGAGAATTATATCTTTCTGATAATGATCTAAGCCAAGGCCATGTATTAATTTCGTAGATTTTTGGATTTTTAATCCATTCTGAATGTTCAGTTGGCATTTTCGTATTCAACTTAATATTATTCAATTAAATTTGCAATATTATTATGGATTGGTTTGTTTACTAAATGAATACATATAAATTAATTTATAATCATAATTATAATAGAAAAAATAATATATATTTTGGTTAAAAATGAGTGAAGAGAAAGAAGCCTTAAGGAAGCTAATAATGCTCATATCTGACTTAAGAGCAAAGGATGAAGAACGCTATGAAGCCCATGTTAATTTTATGAATGAGACAATCAAGATGATTAGCGCCATTGAATCCCAAATGAATAAACATTGGAGTACTGTTTTGGATTCTTTAAAGGAATTGAATGAGAGTATAAGCGCAAATTTAGATTCCTTACTTACAGGAATTAACCCAAAAGGGCTACGAGAAACCTCCAAATCATTGAAGGAAATAATGGATACAATGAATAAGAGCGTACAAACCATGAGTTTAGAAAAGGTAATGAGTGAATTAAAAGTATTAAAATCTGGAGGTATTACTTACGTACCAGCTCAATCAGTAGCAGTAGGACAACAACCAGAACCTATTTCAGCATCTACAGGCATCAATTTAAACCCCGCAGGTCTCAAAACTCCAGGAGCGAATAGTAAAGCAAAAGAGGAGTCAGAATGGGTTGACCCTCATGAAAAGGCAAAAAAGGAAGAAGAAGATCAACACTTACTCAAACCATCAGATTTCTTTGGTTCGTGAATAATGATGCAAGATTTTATTGAGTAAGTAAATTCATAAAAGGAGTTAATTTCATTTTAAGATCTTTAATATTTTCCCCGATTTTCTTAAACCGAACAATAACAGTAGGTTTTCTAAGTTCATTTCTAATTTTATTTTTCAGCAACTCATAACAGTTTGAATAATTAGTATGACAATCAAGTAATTGATTGAAAACAACACCATTAAAACCCCATTTTTTAGTATATTCCAAATATGAATTAACTAAAGCATCACAATTCTTCAAACAATGAATTCCCTTATTAGACGCATTCAGAAGAAAGTGAGCATAATCCATTATAGGATCTGAATCTTTAGAAACTGGAATCTCTTCTAATAATCCTAAAATATCCCAATCTGCATAAATAACTCTTCCTCCGAATTTATGAATGATTTCATGAGTTTCTGGCTCCCATCCATTAAATATGGGTGAAACAAGTAATCGAGGAGTATTTGAAACATCCATACCTATACCTTTTTTTACTCTTTCTCTCATTTCTTTGACCAGTTGACTCATATTTTCTAAATATCTTTGGGCATTAGAATTATAATCTTGGAACGAAATTGTTAAAAGACCTAAAATTTCCGCAAACGTGGCAGGATTACAAGGATAAAAATCAGAAGAACCAATTTCATGCAATATTGTTTTATAATATCTCTTCACTTGATTTCCGATACGAAATACTTTTTTTAAACTATTATCCGTAACTATATTCCCAGTAACTTTTTCTAACTCAATAATTGCTTTATCTACGTTATCCCTCATGATATCTAAAGATTTTTCTTGATTTTTATTTTCAATAGACGGAATATCTACCCAAATCTGATTTGGGATTATAGTTTTTAAAGATTCTGAGTATTTATTCCACTCACTACACCTAATTGTGAATTTTTAATTAGCATCTATATTCTCATATTGAGATTTATGCATACCATAAATTGCATTGACACCATAACATAAATTAGAAGGCTTCTCATCTACTATCCCTAATTCGTACATCTTGTTGTATTTTTGATTTATTGTACTTAAAACATCATTTATAATTGTATCAACAATTTTTAAAAAATCTAATTGACGTGCTATTCCTAAGAGATTGGTTGTTATATTCCATCCAAATAAACTTTTTGCTGTATTGAGCGCTAGCAAATATAGATTAATTTTAAATTTCTCCATTCGAATTGGAAAAACAGGAATAGAGTCAGCAGCATAAACTAAATCTGGAAATCCTAAGGCGACAGAAATTAACTTCTTTTTTTCTTTGGTTTTTTTCTTTATTAAATAATCTCTCCCTGTCAAGAAATTGTAAGCAATCTTCAATACTGAGGTAAAACTTACAACATCATCAGCATATACACTCATTTCATCATGTACCTTTTATTCAAATACTTAATTCTGATACTTTAACATTCACATTTTAAAATTAATCATGAAATTATAATAAAATTTTTGAGAACTAGTGAATGTTTCTTATTCATAAAATAAAAATGAATTTTGTTTACACCAAACTCTATCTAGCTCTTGAAACTGTTGAATTAAATTTTTAGTTGTTAATATCTTCTTTTTCGCGTTCGTCTTTAGAGAATTTTTCTTTAATCTTATCTTTAATATCTTCAATCATTATTCCTTGTAATTGTAAGAGTTTGCTTACGAAAATTATTGAAGCTAAAACAATCCCGACAAGATAAAATATATTAATCGTCCAAAGAAAATCTTCAATCGTGATATAGAGATTAAATCTGAGAATAGGAGATAATATTGCTATTAAACCACTGCAGATAATTGAAACGAGCAAAGCGTATCTTTCGTATATCTCAGGATCTTCATCAATAATAAAAATCTTTATCCAGAATAATAGGCACACAAAAGCAATTGGCGTAAAAACAAGAGTAGCAATGGCAAAAGGAACTAAAAGATATATAGCAAATTTATGTCTCCATACCCCTATCAAGGCTTTCAACGTTTTTTGATCTTGTATTTGCTTTTTAGCATACTCCTTTCTAAATCCATAATACTTCTTTTTGATCCCACGGCCAACTTGCTTAGCACCTTTTTTAAATCTTTTAAAGAATCCTTGCTCTGCTGCATCCTGAAATTCTTCTCTTATGATTGGTATAATATATAAAGTTAACATTAATGACGTTATACCATAAATATAGATAATTTGGTCGAACCAAAGTCCAATCCCTTCTTGAGTCGCTCCCGTTTCAAAATAACTTGAAAATATAGTATAGCTAGCATAAATAATGAATATAGCGGGGATTAGAATCTGGAATATTATAATATAATTTACAATTTTTTTATTTTTAGCAATTCTATCCTTTGTTTTATCAAGTAAGATAAGAAAACCGTTTGCCATACTCAAGATCAATCCAAATCCCGAAAGAAATTTAATGATCCAGAAAAATAATAAAAAACTAATAGATAAGATATTAACACTAAATAAAATAAAAAGCATCAATACCGTGGTTATGACTAATCCACTAATATAAAGAATTGTGTAATTTCTTTCATCCATGTGAAATATAAAAGAACGTGATATTTAACTTTTTTTTAATCTTTTCTTTTTTGAATTTTACAATCATTAGGGGAGAGAAAATCAAGGTGATGGATATTTACTGGGATATTTTTTTTATAAATGCTCATTATTTTAAGATCTCCAAAAAAGCATCAATTCATGTTGTTTTTTCAGATACTACATTTTGTTAGTAATCATATGTTTGTATTAAAATTTTTAAGAATCGTGTCGATAAAATATTAGTTTTTGCTATTTTTTATTGATTACAGATATTTGCAAAATTTATTATAATTTCTTCTCCATATTGTTTTGCTTCTTTAATAATTTCTTCATCATCTTGATTTCTATAGGTATAATCTGCAAGGTGAGTTTCAGGATGAAATTGAACTGAATAAATTGGTCTATTTATATGACGCATATATTGGATTGTATTATAACCATTTAGAACCTTAGTTGCTATTATTTCGAATTTCTTTTGTATTTTAAGGTCATCTGGGGGTATAAAGTCTCGATGTTGAATATCTACAAATATTTTCTTATGCGGAATCAACTTTTCGGTTTTGTTTAACAAAAGTGGAATGATTCTTCCACGATCGTGGGGAATATTCATTCGATATACTTTTCCATTAAAAACAAAGCCAATTAAATGGAGTCCATAACAAATTGCTAATATGGGTATGTTTTTAGCTTTTTTAATTAGTTTAAGCACTGGATTAAAGTTCTTTCGTAAGATTTTATTGCTATAAAACTCAGACACATTGATTTCAGATCCTGTGAGAATTATTCCTCTACTAGACTTCAAAATCTCCATGTCTACTTGAGAGTAATGGATAACTTTAACTCTAATCTTAGGGATCTTTTGTCTAAAAATTTCCACCAAGTTTCTTAATCGGTCGGTCTGAAAGTTAACTGAATAATTATCAATTATATAGATTAGATTATTACTTTTGTTTTTTTTCATTTCTTTAGTCATAATTCTCCATTTTCAAGCTTTTATTACCATAGTTAACTAAGGTTTCTGTTGGATTATTATTATAATTTGTACATTTCCATGAATGCACCGAGTCTTGTGCGAACTTGCTCTACATTTTCTCCCATTTTATTAAAATTAAGCGCTATACTTGGTATCTCTAATTCTCTACGTATCTTTTCTTTTAACATAGTATAACAATTTGATACAGAATGACATCCAAATACTTGTACAAAAACAAGCCCATCAGCCTTTAAATTCTTAGCTAATCTTACATAGGAATCTGTTAGTGTATCGTTATCACATCCAATGCCATTTGAGTTTGCATTCATTAAAAATTGAGCATAAGCTTCAACAGGGTCGGTTCTGTTTGAAATCGGTATATCATCCAAAAATCGTAACAAATCCCAATCTCCATATAAGACTCTTCCTCCTAATTCGTAGATTATATCATGAGTTTTTGGTTCCCAACCTCCAAACATAGGGGTAATTAAAATTTTAGGCATTTTTGAAACATCCATCCCAATGCCCTTATTAATTCTCCCTCTCATTTCGTTTAACAACTGAGTAATATTATCTTTAAAACGAGTAGCATTGGAATTATAATCATGAAAACTTATATTTAATAAAGAAAGAATTTCACAAAATGTTGCTGGATTACACGGATAGAAGTCAGCGGTACTTATATCATAAATTATTTTTCTATACGATTGACGAATTTGATTAGCTGTTGTAAAGTGATTTCTCAATGCATTATCACTATAACTAAAATCACTAATTTTTTCTAATTCACTTATTCCTTGAGTAATGTTATCGATAAAAAGTTCTAACGTATTCCCAATATTTCTTGGAGGAATTTCAATCCAAATTTGTTTAGAAGGGTTCCCAATTGCTTTTATTGATTCTAGATATTTATTCCAAGTGCTACATCGAATCGTATAATTTAAATTTGCTTCACAATTCTTCCCTTTTGATACATTCATTCCATAAAGTGATTTAACACCATAACAGAAGTCAGTAGATATTCCACTTTCTACTCCAATATCATACATTTCATTGTATTTGCTGTTTATTGTATCTATTACGTTTTCAATTATATCATCGACTGTCTGACTTATATCCTTAATACCTAAATCTTTTACAAAACCCAAAAAATTGGTAACTCTATTCCACCCAAAAACATTAGATGCAGAACCTAAATAAGTAAGATATTTATGAATCTCAAAGGTGTGCATTCTTATTGGAAAAACGGGAATTAAATCAGGAAATCCATAAACTAAGTCAGAAAAAGGTAACCCAATAGAAATTAACTTCTTTTTTTCTCGAAATTTTTTCCGTTTTAGATAGTCTCTTCCTGTTAAAAAATTATAAGCCATTTTTAACACTGAAGAAAATCTTATCAGTTCATCAGCAACTAGACTCATCTTTTACATCATCTCCAAAAACGCCTCTATCCTTGTAGAAAGCTGACCACGGTTAGCCCTTGAATAATCTCGCTCTAAATTTAATACATAAATGCCTTTTTCTTTTAACTGATTTTTTAAATGGGAGGACATAATTGACATATGATCGCAAAACTTAATAATGTGGTTTATAACACCAATTTTTTTACCAGTTTTCCTTTCATAATTTCTTGAAAAGTTTTCTATATGTGCTACTTTTCGTTCAAGAAAATTTGGAACTGAATGATCTCCGTAAATATTTTTCTCATATCGATGGACTAATAAATCAATTGAATCTTCTGAAGCATTAATGGCCTTTTCATCAATTATTTGGTAATAATAATTAAACCCAACCCAAGTATCAAAAAATACAACATTTCCGCCACCCTCTTCAATTAAATCATTTAAATAATCATCAATGAAAATTGAGCAGCCTGTTAGTAAAATATCTTTTGATTCCTCTGATATTTGGGTTTGTAATTGCTCTAAGATTATATTGTCTAGTTTAGGGAGGATATCAGGACCATATAACATTGCTTTATGAAAAATTTTTAACTTTTGAGAACCCTTTAAGGTTAAATTACTTATTTCTAATAATTTTTTTTTTAAAATATTATATTTCTTAATACTATCCATTAAATCCTGATTATCTATTTTAGTTCCTGTTATCTCTTCAAGTTCTCTTTTTAAATCTAATAATTCTATTTTAAAATACTTTAAACTGTTCTCAGTCTTAGTATATGATACATAAAAATTCAAACGTTGTATATTAAAATATTTAGCTATAACTTCAGAAGCACATATATCTGATACGCAGTGATTTGAAACAATAAAATAATCTATTAATCCTAAAAACTTATATCTTTCAGGTTTTACGGAAAATACACCTATACAAGATTGAGCAAATGCACAAGTTGAGGGAGAAAGAAAATCATGACTAGCATCCATTAACTCATCATTTCCAGCAAAGATCATTCTTAGGGGAACAAATCCAGCAGCATCTATTAATTCTTCTGGAATATTATCATGTGACATGAATGCCACAACTTTTTTACCCTCTCCCTTCTTTTCTTTAAGGAATGTATAATATTCCGATAGAAGCTCAAAGTTGTCCATTTTCTTAAATAAAATAATTTTGAATTAATAATCAAAAAAGAGTTAATTGCTCATAAAATTTATTGATATTAAAAATAAAGGCAGGATGTATTATCTGCCATTATGTTCTTGAGCAATTAGAGCTGCTCCGATGGCTCCAGTGAACTGAGCACCACTTTCATTATTGAGAACTGGAGTCACTATTTCATATCCTAACTCTTTTTCTAAGAAACTTTTAACTGCCACATTTTTAGCTACGCCTCCACAAAAAACTAGCAAAGGAGCTACACCTATACGTTTAGCCATGCCTGCAACTCTTCTAGCAATTGATTTATGAATTCCCGCGGCTATATCATGTTTCGAAGAACCTCGGGCAAATAAAGAAATCACTTCACTTTCAGCAAATACAGTACAGGTTGAACTTATAGCTGCGGGATTATTTGATTTTAGAGCTAACTCCCCAATCTTTTCAATAGGGACTTCAAGAGCATGAGCCATTACCTCTAAGAAACGTCCTGTTCCCGCTGCGCATTTATCGTTCATTTGGAAGTCGATTACATTCCCTGTTTTCTTAGATATTACAATTGCTTTACTATCTTGACCGCCTATATCGATAACACTCTGGGCTCCTGGAAAGAAATATTGCGCTCCACGAGCATGTGCCGTAATTTCTGTAATACGATCATCGGCTATATCTATAGTATTTCTACCATAACCAGTACTTATAAAAAATACGTTCTCTCTATTTAATGAGTGTTTAGTCATAAGATCGTTAACTAAATTATGTCCTATTCTCTTAAAGTCGTATGTTGATCTTTCTGCTCTGTAATCTATCACTTCTCCTTCATTTGAGAGAAGTACAACCTTACTAGCAAGTGATCCGATATCAATTCCTATAAATTCTGTCAAATTTCATTTTTCCGTTTTTTATTTAAAAAGTAAAACGAACCTTAAAAATTAAAATTTATGATATTGAAAAAAAATAAATAAATGGTTATTTACCCTAAAATCAATATAACTAAGATATGCTTATTCTTGGTATTTTTAACGTAAAATTGAGTAAAATCTAATTTAGATAATACAAAAATAAATCACAAGCGACGATTAGAACTAACCTTAGGAATTGTGAGAGTAGAACCATCTTTAAACCTAAAATTGTTTTTTTTAAGAAAAATCTCAAAATCCCTATCAAAGATGATACGCTCAGCTTTCTCTGTAATTGTGATACCTCGTGTACTTGGATTTTCATCTTCGCAGACGATTTCATACAGATCCACTAATGAAGCTAAATTTAATCCACTTTTAACCATATTATCCTTGAAACTGGTAATATTAGTAAAAAAGTTCACTGCTATTAAAAATCCGTTATTACTTAAAAAAACCCTGCCATCACCGCACTTTATATCTTCACTAAAAACCAAGTAAGTTATCCCACTAACTCCTTCATCTCCTAATAAATCACTCATCAACCTATGGGACTCTCTGTTAGAGCGAATAAAATAAAGCCAATTATACATTCTTTCAAACTCAGATCTTTTTCTACTTAATATATTATAATCCCTTAAGGGTTATATATTTAAACTCTTTTTTACAATTAAAATAATAGTCACCAATGTTTTTCTAAATCTTTTATAATAAAATAGTAAATTAATTAGACTCTCAGCAGCAGAAAAGACACCTAAAAAGTAACTATAAATGCGGCTGTCATTTCCAGAATGATCCTTATTATAGATTCCTTGGAAATAACTCCTAAGAGTAACCCTATAACAATTTAGCCTAATAAGAAAATAGAGATAATTAGGGTTAGAACAAATGCAAAAACCATCTGTATTATATATTTAAGTATAGATTCTTTAGAAACGACTCCTAAAAAGACACCGAGTGAAATAATACAGACTAAAATTATACTAAATGAAATAATAAAAGTAGAAAAATAAGCTACTGGAACAAAAAAGAAAGGAATTAATGGTACAAGCCCACCTAAAAATGGAGATAAGCCATTTACAATCGATACAACAATACTTGCAAAGGTTTCAGCTTTTTCTTGAATATTTTTACTTCTTTTTTCCTTCTTTTTTAGATTGCTATTTTTATTAATCTCTATATTATTACTTAGTTTCGTTAGCATTGCTTTTTCAATTTCTTCTTTCTTTGCATCGTCATCTAGTTCATCATCTTTTTCTTCAGTAATTAACATTGCTCTATTTAATTCTTCTTTTATTTTTTTTTGGACCTGCTTTTTCTGAAAGATAGGATCCTGTTATACCTGAAATAAACATAGATATGGAAGACCCTACTCCCGTTAGAATAACAAGATGAGTATCGACTGATCTCTGCCCTTCCTTAAGAATCACTACAAAGAAACCTAAAAGGATGCCCAAAACTGTCAACATACCATCATAAAAATTATTCACAAAATAACGACGAGCAATTGCCCATAGATTTGTTATTTTTGAGTATGTTTTAGCTTTTTCGAACATTCTTATTAATATTTTTTCGTTTTAATTTGGAATAAAAAATCTAAGTTATTAATATACCTTATAATTTTAGATACCAAGCAATATTGATACAAGGAGAGTTACAATCCCAGCTGTAACTAAGTGCATAGCATATCTTACACGTCCTCCTCCTGAAATCTTTCCTAAGTAGTTCCCTAAATACACAAGCAACCCACCAAGTATAATATAGGAAAAGATGAAATGCATTATTGTTAAATTTCCACCAAAGAAAAATGGAATTAAAGGCAGGGAGGATCCTAACACTGGAGCGCCTCCGTCAACCAAGGAAGCAACTATAGTTGCGAAATCCTCAGCTTTTTCGAGCAAAGTCTTGCCTTTTTTATTTTTCTTATTATTATTATTATTTTTTCTTTCATGTTCCGATGGATCTCTATTTTCATCTTTTTCTTCTTCTATTATCGCCATGGCTTTCTTCATATCGTCAACTTTCTTCTTTCGTTCAGCCTCTTCAGAAAGAAAAGCACCCCATAAACCACTTATACCAATCGCCAATGCTGTAGCGAAACCAGTAACAATAACGGTTTGAGGGGTAAATTGATTTGCATCTGAGCTCATAAAAATAATGAAAATACCACTCACAATTCCAGCGCAAGTTAAAGCACCATCAAAGCAGTTATTAAAAAATTTACGTCGGGCAATTATACCCAAATCGGATATTTTTGAATATTCTTTCCAACTCTTTAGAGTTTTACGAAATTTTCCCAATTCTATACGCCAAAAATCGTTGTTAAATTAAAAATTTAGTCTCTTACTTCCCAAATTATTCAAATTGTATTGAAATACTTATTTAATATTATATTTTATCTTTATTATATTTATTATTAGAAGGGATTTATATATACAAGACCAATTTTTGTGTTCAAGAAAAAAATGAGAAGTAATATTAAAAATTGAACGGTAAAATTGAAGAGGTTTTCTGGTTAACTGAGTTAATTTAGTTCCCCTTAAACTTACCATCACGTTTTCCAAAAAAGGAAGCAATTCCTTCTTTTAAATCGTCTGTTTGAAGGGTTAACATTAACTGATCCATATCCATATGCATTATTGCTTGGTCTAAAGCCCCACTAATATGGTTAATCGTTTTTTTAATCATTTGGGCAGAAATGGGTGGCATTGCAGCATAATCCTTAGCGATTTCAATTGCTCGCTCTAATAATTTTTCTTTTGGCACTACTTCACTTAAGAAACCCCATTTTAAAAGTGTTTGGGCATCATTATTTTTCCCTAATATTGTCATTTCTTTTGCAAATGTAGGACCAATTAGATGCACAACAATTGGGAGGATTGTCCAACTTAAACTCATCCCCAAACGATCTTCTGGAAATCCTGCCATACATTTTTCATTTCCAATGCGAAAATCAAGAGCAGAAGCAATACAACACCCGCCCCCAAATGCACCTCCATTAATGGCAGCAATTGTTATTTGCTCCATCATGTATAGTTTGCGAGTCATTCTTGGGCCGTTCTGAATTGCTCTTTGTCTTCCAAGCACCGTTGTTGGGCCTCCTTGTTCTGTCAGATCCCTTCCACCACAAAAATGTCTCCCTGCTCCTGTAAAAATCACAACACGAGTCTCTGTATCTTTCTGAAAGTCCTCTGTTAACTGTTCAATTTCTGTCATTAAATTAGTAGTGAGAGTATTTAGTTGTTCTGGGCGATTTAAAGTAACAATTGCGATATTATCATCGCGTTTCTCAATAATTAAATCTTTATATTCCATATTTAACCACTTTAAAAAAAAACTTTTAATTTTAATAGATATGTAATCTAAAAATCAATAATCATAGAAAAACTAATTAGAAATTCTAATAAAATCAACTAAAAACTCTTTCTAATTTTATATTCTACAAATACTAAATTTTTAATAGCCTAATTATTAATATTTATATCAGAAAAAAAAATTTTAATGGAATTCTTATGAATAAGATTAAAGACGAAATTATTTCAATGTTAATTGAACATTCAAGGATCATTTATTCTGTTATTTCGGATATGGGTGTTTACTATTCAACCTGGGCTAAAGATTACGAGGCTAATAAGGACACCTTAGAAAAGAAAAAGAGTAAGATGCAACTTCGCGAAGAAGATGCAGATGCTATTAAAATTCAATTAATCCAAAATTATTCTGAAGCTGGCACGCAGGGTTTGGGAGATTACCTCGCATTAATCTTAAAAATGGATAACGTGATAAACTATCCTTTAGAATTTGTTGATATGCTGCCCAAAATTAAATTAGACGGCGAAAACAATGATGAAATACAGAAAAGATATGAAAAATTGATTAATAAAACCATTAATATGGCAAGTGTCTTAAAATCAGCAATAAAAAGCCTAAGAGATAAACCTGAAGTTGTATTTAAAAACACTACGGCAATCCATGAAATTGAAAATGAGATTGATACGATATATCGTCAGTTTCTTGAATATCTGTATTCTAATGAGGATTTAGATGTGAGGAAGATCCTTCGAATAAGAGACAGCATTGTATTACTTGAGCAACTTTGCGATCGAATCCACGACATAGCCGATTTGATAAGGATTTTACTCTATCAATAAAACTTTTTTTTTGATTCCATTCTTTAAAGGGATTGGAGATCTTTTTTTTATCTTCTTTTAATAACAAAATTTATACGCCTAATTGAATTTATTATATTTAAAACTAACAAGTTTTTTAAATAAAAACGAAGATGTAAGATATATGAATGGTAAACATAAATTTTATTTATTACTTGGAATATTTCAAGTGGTATTGATTTTCTTAGTAATTTTCACATCAAATGGAATTGTATCTTTTGCTAGTGCTCAAGGTACTACATTTGACTATTATGATTCAGGAACCACAGCTACTTTAGCAATAGCCGTAGCATTATCTGTAAGTTTTTCAGTACTCGGAAGTGCTTGGGCTATGAAAACAGTTGGTACTGCAGCTATAAGTGCACTTTCAGAAAGAGAAGAAGCGTTCTTTAAGGCGTTTCTTGTAGTTGCCTTATGCGAAGCACTAGCAGTTTATGGATTAATTGTAGGAATTTTACTATGGACAAAAATCCCTACACCAGTATGAGTTAATTTTTTTATTTCTATACCACAGATAATTTTGATTTTGGTGATTTTTAACGAGTGTTATTGTCGATAGCTATGCTTTTACTCTAATCAAAATTGGATTTTTGAAACAATTAATAATGGATGAAATAACTCTAAAAAAGTTAGAAGATATCACCAATATAGAAGAGTTAATTGAGTACATTGGAAGGTTTTACCCGGGATTGACCGTTGATTCTTATACTATTGAAGAAATTGAGAGAGCATTATTTCATACTTATATTAAATTAATTGGAAGAATAATAATAAATTCTCCAAGAACTATGCGTTTATTTCTTAGGAATTACCTTATGAAATATGAAATAATGAATATTAAACGTATTATTTTAGGCACAATTCTTGGAATGAG
>Ga0114930_10000476_pt1 | contig 41654 bp, 36 predicted proteins | sample AnhtaG_FD_87300 | JGI IMG/M metagenome (GOLD analysis project Ga0114930, IMG submission 87300) | Deep subsurface microbial communities from Anholt, Denmark to uncover new lineages of life (NeLLi) - Anholt_01485 metaG | ecosystem: Environmental > Aquatic > Marine > Oceanic > Sediment | place... | reverse complement strand
TCGGAACGCTGCTTGGCGGCCTGGATGGCGATGCGCAGCTTCTCCTTGAGCGGCTCCTGGCCGGGGAACTCACCGAGCCGCTGCGGCCGGATCTGCTCATCGAACAGATTGTCGTCGCCGGACGGCTTGGGGTCTATGACCTCGTCGGTTTCAAACGGCATGGGCTATACCTTGGCGTAAGCATTCAGCCGAAGGATAAGGGCTTACAGAAAGGCCCAATATCGAATGCTCAATGTTCAATGTCCAAGGGAATCCAGAGGCGCCTCGCTAAGCATTGGGCGTTGAGGATTCGATATTGGATATTCCTTAGTCTCATCCTTCATCCTTGACTGAACGCTTACACCTTGGCCAGCGACCGCAGCGCCGCCCTGACCAGGTCCTCCACGGTGGCCTCGTCGCCTAGTCGCTTGCGCGCGCGTTGGGCCGCCTTCTTCGCTTCCGCCATGGTGCAGCCCAGCGAGCACAGCGCCGCGATCACGTCGTCCGTCTCCGGGGTGGTCGCCTCTTCGCCTTCGCCGAGGATGGCGCTCAGCTCGGCGTCTTGGCCCAGCCGCGCCTTCATCTCGAGCACCACCCGCTGGGCCGTCTTCTTGCCCACGCCGCTGACTTTCGTGAACGCGGTCACGTCGCTGTCTTGCACGGCCCGGCCGAACTCGCTCACGCTCATGGCCGACAGGAACGCCAGCGCCACCTTCGGCCCCACCCCGGTGATGCCCAGCAGCATCGTGAACAGCGTCCGCTCCTCCTCGCGCAGGAAGGCGTAGATCTGGAACGCATCCTCACGGATATGGCAGTGGGTCAGCAGCGTGATCTCTTGATTGACCACCAGTTTCCGCTGGACCTGCTCCGAGACCCACACCAGATACCCGACGCCCCCCACGTCCAGCTCGACGTGGTCCAGCGCCTTGCGCGCCACGGTCCCTCGAAGAAATGCAAACATGGGGCTCCTTACTCAATGACCGCCACTAGAGGATACCGTCTCGTGTTGCTGAAGCACCCGCCGCCACTTCCGGGCGACCAGGCCGTCTGAGGCCCCAAGTTCACGGGTAATGGCCTCCCGCTCTTCGTCGTCCGTCATACCCGCAAAATCGCTTCTCAGCTTCGCCTGCGCCGCGTTCTTCATTGCTACACAATCGAAGTCCTTCCTCTTCTTCGCCATCACACAACCTCCCGTGGGCTCCGTATTTCGATCGTGGGATATCCTTCGCGCAGGTTAACGGAGTTGAACCCGCGGATCTTCTCGAAATGCACGATATGCCTGAAGTTCCAGCTGACAACCATGTCGGCCCGCGCTATCGTGGCGATCGCGACGTGGTGTGCATCGTCGCGTGATCCGAAGCCCACCACCCCCGCCTCGATGTACAGGTCTCTCAAACGCTCCGTCTCACGTGACCGCGACAGCAGTTCCAATGACCGGTCGGGAAGGGCGTCAAGCACCGACTGGACCTCTGCGGGCGCGCGGCTGAGCTCCGCCGCAAGCAAGTCCGACGCCATAAGCACGATCTCGCCGCGTCGGGCCATCTCTACGAGGGCTCGACTGTCCGCAGCGAATTCATCGTCCAGGCAGCCACCCACAACAGACGTGTCGATGTAGATGCGCAGTACTTTCATGCGCGAAACTCACGGTTCGAGTCGAGTAACTCGATGAACCCTCTCAAGTCTTCGTGGAGCGTCGGCATTTCCTCTCTCGACCAGTCCCAGCAGGGCATTCAAGCGTTCCTGCGGCGTCAGCGAATGGTAGAACTCCCTGTCGGCGCGTTGGGCGTCCGCGTGCGTGCGGAACTTGGCAACCTCGTTCTCCATCCACGTCAGTGTAGCAAAGTGAACGCTGCGGGTGCCTCATTGATATCCATCATCTGGCGCAACTGCACGCACCATACGTGAGCATGTGATAAATGGGGACAGTGGGGCTTCTTCAACAGCCCTACTGTCCCCATTTATCCCACCGCCACCGCCACGTTGAGTTCGGCCCCGCCGATCTTCACGTCCAAGCGGGCCGTCTGCTCGATCCGCTGGAAACCCGGCGGCGACAGGCGGACCATCGCCTCCCCAAACGTCACCACGTCTGCGGTCATCTCACTACCCTCGCGTTCGGTTGTTCCTGCCCACCGCGCCCGGCCCTAGATCGGCTCCAACCAGAGGTCGAGACTGTACCCAGGGGAGTCCGGAATGTTGAACGTCAAGGCGAAGGGCTTGTATCCGGCCACCGTAACCGCGAAGACCGCCGAGCCGGGCGGCACGTCGATGGCATAGTAGCCCTCCGAGTCGCTCGTGACCTGCCCCACGCCCTCCACGACCACCGTCGCCCCCGCAATCGTCGTTAACGGTACACTATTGAACTCATAGACGTGACCGAAGACCCCCACCGTCTTCGGCGGGCACCCCGCGAACACGACCGCAAGGCTGACCATCAAACCAAGCCGAAACGCACCCATGGTCCGTGACATGACGTTGCCCTCCCTCTGCTTCTCGTTGACGCGCGAAGCCGTCCTCAACGGACTTGAACATAGCACTCGCCGCCCGCTTCGTCAACAGCGCTGGCCTGCGGCCGAGGCCAAGGCCGGAACTAAGGAGCCGTAAGACAATTACTCATCGTATTCGTAACGTAGAAGCGCCATCTTGGCGCTTTGCCAACGCGGCAAGGATGCCGCGTCTACCAAAAGGAATCCGATGACTTATTCACTTGCATCTCCTAAGCAAGCGCCCCTCGGCGACGTCAACGAGCTCCGGGACAAACGCACGGCGCTGTGCGTGTCCGCCGTTACTGCGTCCGCCTGTACACGAAGGTGGCGGCCATCGGCGCCTCACCCATCGTGACCGGCATCCCGGCTTCGGCTAGATCACGTCCATCCCACGCGCTGGATTCTGATGCGGCAACGTCTTCGACCGCGTACCGTGCCCCCGGGTCGATCCCGTGCAGCCGGAACCGCGCGGATTCGTAGACGCTGTCGGCGCGGCGGAAGGCCTGGACCATGCCGGCGTCGAGGTCGGGGCGGTGGAACTGCCAGGCGATCCACTGGTCGTTGGCGAGGGTGTAGGGGGTCAGCGGGTAGTAGTCGCCGAGGAAGTAGGGCGCGAATTGCTTCCACTCATCGATGAGGCGCTTGAGGGCGGCGTGGTCAATCGTGTCGTCGCGCATGTCCCAGCACGCGATGAAATGGGGGCACAGCACGCTGCGGACAAGATAGGGGTCGGTCTTCGAGGTGCCCGTGCCGTAGAAGGGATACCAGAACGAGAGCGCGTAGGTGTGGCACTGGTTGCCCACGGGCTCCATGATGTAGTCGCTGCGCAGTAGGGGGACGGCGCGGCGGAGGGTCTCGAGGTCGTTGCGGCGTCCGCCGCTGGCGCAGGAGTCTATGAGCATGTCGGGATGGCGGCGGCGCAGCTCGTCCCAATAGGCCTGGTAGCCTTCGACGTGGCGGATCTCGGTGATGCCCTGGCGGTCCTCGGGGTCGTTGGCGCGCCAGAACGGCAGCGGGTCGATGTTGAAATCCTGGCGGTAGAGGTCGATGCCCTGCTCGTTGATGAGCCGGTCGACGTGGTCGGTGAGCCACTGCCGGGCCTCGGGATTGCCGAGGTCGAGCAGCTTCTGTTCGCCGTCGCGGCCGAGGAGCCACTCGGGGTGGTTGTCGTACAGCCACGTGCCCGGCGTGACGCGCTCCGGCTCGAACCAGACGATGCTCTTGACGCCTTTGCCGTGGGCGTGGTCGGTGATGACACGCAGGCCGCCGGGGAAGCGGTCGGTGTCGACTTCCCACGTGCCCACGTTAGGCCAGCCGGTCTTGTTCCAGTACCAGCCCGCGTCCATCCACCAATAGTCGAGCTTGATGCCGCGTTCGAGGTACTTGTCGACAAAGAAGATCTGGCTGTCGGTATTGGCGTGGATCATCTCGCCGAATTGGTGCGAGCTGCACGCGGCGAGCTGCGGCACGGGCGGCAATCGCCCGCCGGGGCGGGGCAGGTTGTGGGCCAGCATCCACGACCGCCACACGTTCTGCGCATGGATGCGGTCGCCCTTCCAGAACTGGAGCACGACCAGCGGCGCCCGGACGGCCTCGCCGGGATGCAGCGTGAAGTGCGTCAATTCCTGCCCGGCCCGGAGCCGCAGCCCGTTGCCGTCGTCGCGCGTGAATTGGGCGGCCCACTGGCCCGCCCAGCTCACCACAAAGATCACGCCGCCGTCCGGGCGCGCGACGTTGAAGTAGGGGAACGCGTGTTGCGTGGGGCGGCCGCCCGTGTTGGCGATGCGGCGGTCGGTGTTGGGCGGGAGGGGCTCCGCGTGGGGCTCGAAGCTGTCGGCCGTGCAGAGGTCGCCCGTGTGGCGATGCAGCACGAACTCCCCCGCGAGGCCGCGCTCGAAACGCGTATCGACGGCCTGGATATCGGACAGGATGGGCGTGTCTTCCGGGCCCGTGTTCTCGAAGTACAGCGTCCACTCGACGGTCGGGAAGTCGCCGTACGCCAGGCCGCGGCACCGCACGACCAGGCCGGTATCCGGGTCCGTGTAGGTCAAGGTGTGCTCGGTGCGGGCCTCGTCCAGCTCGCGCGAGGCGCGGTCGAGTGGCCACGACGTCAGGAACTCGCTCGAGGGCCGGCCGCCGTAGGTGAAGGCGATGAACGGTTCCGTCGTGTATCGGTCGATCTGTCCGCCGGAGAGGGGCAGGTCGCCGAGCCAGACCGAGGCGCCGTCCTCGAGCTCGACCCGGGCCTCGGCCCAGTCGGACTGGTCGCACGAGATCCCGTCGCCCGCGTCGCCGACCTCGATTGTGAACTCGATGGCGCCGCCAAGCTCGACCGCGACGGGCACGCCGGGCATGCCTTCGCGTATCACGCCCGAGCGCCACGCCTCCTGCCCGCCGACCGTCACGGCAAACACGACGCTGCCGCGGCCGCCGCTGGTCTGTTCGTTCGAGTCGACGCCGGCCACGGCCTCGAAGGTCTTGCCGGGTCCGGGGAGATGGACGACGAGCTTGCTGACGGCGTGACAGTAGAGGCCGCGCGTATACGTGCGGTCCACGATGCGCAACGGCCTCCCGGCGCGCGCGTTGACCTGCACCGGGTCGTTGTTGGCCAGCACGTCGATCCGGGCCTCCGGCCCTCGGGGCTCGTCAACGCCCTCGAACTTGGCCGCCACCCAGCGCGCGGCGTCCCCCATCTCGCCGGGGGTAGGCACGGCCCCGGTGCTGAACTGCGCCACGGCCCCGGCGCTGAACTGCGCCGCCACGGCCATCATGGCCATCGCTGTCATGGATTCGCCCTCCCGCCGTGGACCAATCAGACTCCGCAGTCGCTTGATCCAGTAGACCACACCGGCTGGGCAAACGCAATGGAACCCCCCGCCGCCAAGCATCTTTCCCCCGCGAAACCACACCCCGCAGGCGTGCCCAGGAGGATCGTGCCAGCCAATAGCAGAGCGGGGACGCCCGCCAAGGCGTCCCCGCCGCATATGGCACAAACTCCAGGCACTCGGCCTAGAGGAAGTAGACCTCGATGCCGCCGACGTCCACGACCACTTCCATGTCCGGTCGCCAACGACGCTCTTCATGCTACCATACAAGCCGCCTGATGGGATGTTACGAGCATCCAAGTGGTCGCGTTATTCCCCGAGGCCCAACCAGTGAACGGAAAGCCCTACGTGATCGGTATTGCCGGGCCGTCTTGCGCGGGCAAGACCGCGCTGGCACAACGCTTGGCCGAATTGCTGAACGACGCGGTCGTGTTTGCGCTGGACAGTTACTACCGGGACCTGTCGGACCTGGAACCGAGCGGGCGGGCCGACTACAACTTCGATGTCCCGGAAGCCCTTGACGACGGCCTTTTCCTTGGCCATTTGCGGGCCTTGACCCGCGGGGAAGCCGTGGACACGCCCGTCTACGATTTCTCGACCCATTGCCGGCGACCGGAGACGACCCGGCTCGAGCCGGGGCGCGTCGTCCTCGTCGAGGGTCTGTACGCCCTATACTGGGCCGCGGCCCGCGATCTGATGGCTCTCAAGGTGTTCATCGAAGCGTCCGAGGGCGTGATCCTGGCGCGGCGCACGGCGCGGGACGTGCGAGAGCGGGGGCGAACGCCGGAGTCGGTTCAGGCCCAGTATGCCCGGACCGTGCGGCCCATGTACGAGCGCTACGCGCTGCCCACCCGGCGGTTTGCGGACCTGGTCCTTGACGGGACCGAGCCGGTGGACGGGCTCGCCCGGAAGGTCCTGGCAGAACTGGGCCCGTGGCGGCATTAGACAAGGGGTAGCAACCCCTTGTCCGGCGGCCGCTGCGGCCATTGCGGTCGTGCTCGTGCTCGTAATCGTAATCGATCTTCCGGTCACGCGTGCGACGACGAACACGAGCGCGAGCGCCGTCTTGCTGCGTTTCCTTGCACCTTGAGGTAGGGTCGTCTCATACTTCGCCCGAGGAAGGTCGCTCGTGATCTTTGAAAAGCGCGCCGGAACATGGGACAATGGCTGCGGCACAGGGGAAGAGTGTCGATCTTTTCTCAGCCCCTGTTCGGTTGCACGTGCGCGTTGCGCTCAATAGAAGGAGTACGAAGACATGACCTGGGTAACGGTGACAACGGTGATAGTGCTGGCGGCTGCGCTGGGCGCGGGCGCCGACGAAGCGCCGCCTTTGGCGCGGATCGTGGACGATTGCCTGAAGGCGACGACACAACGCGCCCGCTACCACGTCGACGTCGTGCAAACCATTTTCAGAGGCAAGGTTGCCGTTGGGGATACGGTCAAGGAAGTCGCACAGGATACCTGTGCCTTCACATTGTCTTGCGACCCGGTAACGGGCACGACGACAACGAAGCAAGAGCCGGCGGAGGGCCAGGGCGGCGCGACCTCGCGGCCGCGGCTCAATGTGCGCATGGCCATTGACGTGGGACGTTTTCTGCGCGAGATGCGGGCGTGGCCGGAGGTCGCCGTGGCGGCGGACGAACTGGCCGGCAGGCCGTGTTACAAGGTGTCCGGCCTCTCGGCAAAGGACAATCCGAACGCCATGGCCTGCACGTTGTGGGTGGACGTCGAGCACAGCTACGTTTCCAAGTTGCTTCTTGACGTGCAGGCGCGTCGATTCGCCGAGGCGTCGTTCGAATATCGCAAGGTGGGCGACGCGCCCTGGCAGTTGTCCAAGGCGACTGTCGTGCACCCACAGGACGGCTCACGCATTGAGCAGGAGTTCGGCGCTTACCAGTTCGAGGGGAAATAGGCCTCTGGCCGGCACAGGATGAGCATGCGGCCCGAGGCCATTGAAGGGAACGCGAAATGAAGCGGAATCATGCCTCTCTCAGGTACTTGTTCTGTGGTGTCGTGACACTCGGTATTGTTGCGGTTTCAGGGCCGGCCTTCCCTGCCGAATACGGGCAAACCCACGACTCGCTGGACCTTACGGTCGGGTTCCCCGCCTGGGGTTTTGACACGGGCTGGGTAGGCTTGAACCTCGGCGTCGTCGGCGCGTACATTCAGTTCAACGGCGGCTTCGGAGGCACGGTGTTGGATGTCGAGCTTAACGGGGACGCCGCGCTGAGCTACCCATCGAGTCCGGACCACGGGGACCTGTGGTTCGAGGGCGCGGCGGGTTCCGCGGAGCAGAACCTCGGGCTCGAGCTTCACGGGCAATACAAGGTCGTCGTATTCGGTCTCGAGTACATCGGCGACCTCCCCTACGTCCCCCAAACCGACCTGCGCCTCGAGGATTCCGAGACCTTCACGTCCTACATGCTGGGCCAGTCCGTGACGCTCGAGGACCATATCGACCAGCAGGAGTTGTTCACGATCCCGATCGGGGCGGCCGGCATCTTCGCCGGTGAGCTCGGGGTGAGCATCACGATGGGGAACGAGTTTGTCGTCGATTTCAAGAGCCTGAACACGGACAAGGCCGTGTACACGGCGGACGGTGAGCACGCCGAGATCCCGGTGAGCGGCACCGAGCTGACGGTCGGCGACATCCATGAGATGGTCGGACTGACGCCGACGCTCACGGTTTTGCCGAACGCCGTGTTCGGGATCACCGTTGGGCCCTTTCACTACGATATCCACATCCCGACCATTACCATCGACGTCCCGCTGGAAAGCCTTCTGGAAGACGAGTACCCGACGACCCCGCCGCGCAGCGTAACGTTCCTGCTGTTGCCCGTCGTGACCTCGTTCGCCATCAACGACGACGCCCCCGAGACGATGGGGCGCGTGGTTATCCTCAACAACACGTGTCCCAACGAGCCCACCCAGTACATGGCGAGCGAGGACCCGCTGTTCGACGGGGCCTCGTGGATTCCGTATGACGACGATCCGCAGTTCCTGCTCAGCCCCGGCGATGGCGTCAAGGAGGTCTTCTTCAAAGTCCAGAACGTTCACGGGGACTCGCCGGCCGTCAGCGACACGATCGCGCTGGACACCACGCCGCCCACGGTGGAGTTCCTGACGACGACAGATACCACGCCGCCGCTCACCGGCACGGTGCACTATCCGACGGCCTCGGTTTCGGTGACGGTCGACGGGCAGATCCACGGGGCCACGAACCACGGCGACGGCACGTGGTCGTTGCCGGACAACACGCTGAGCAGCCTCTCCGAAGGCGTGTACGACGTCGCCGTCACCGTGACGGATGAGGTCGGCAACACCCTCGAGGACACCACGACCGACGAGTTGGCCATCGACCTGACCGACCCGACCGTGACCGTGGACTTCCTGCGCACCAACGACCCGACGCCGCAACTGTCCGGCGCCGTAGACGACGCGATCGGCGTGGCCGGCGTCCAGGTGACCGTCGACGGCCACACCTACACCGCGGACGTGGCAGGCGGCGTCTGGAGCGCGGACGTGACGCACGCGCTCGGCGAAGGGACCTACGACGTCCAGGCCGTCGCAACGGACCTCGCCGGTCGCACCGGCAACGACGCCACGACGGACGAGCTCGTCATCGATTTCAGCGCCATCACGGTGACGGTCGACTTCCTCGCCACGACGGATTCTACGCCCCCATTGACCGGCGAGGTGGACGAATTGACCGCCTCGATCTCGGTGACGGTGCATGCCACGCCGCCTCAGACCTTCCCCGGCACCAACCACGGCGACGGCACGTGGTCGCTGGCGGACGACACGCTCAGTCCGCTGCCGGAAAATGTATACGATGTGGAAGTGACGGCCACCGCCGCGGGCGGGCGCACGGGCGAAGACCAGACCACCGACGAGTTGGCCATCGACATGACGGACCCGACCGTGACCGTGGACCGCCTGACCACGAACGACCCGACGCCGCAACTGACCGGCACGGCCGAGGACGCGGTGGGCGTGGCGACGGTACGCGTGACCGTGAACGGCCACGACTACTGGGCCGACGTTGAGGACGGCGTCTGGAGCGCCGAGGTCACCAACGCCCTGGACGACGGGCAGTACGACGTGGCGGCCCTGGTGACGGACCTGGCGGGCAACACGGCCAACGACGGCACCGACATGGAGCTGACCATCGATACCGAACGACCCACGGTGACCGTCGATTTCATCCACACCCATGATACGACCCCGGCGATTACGGGCACGGTGGACGACTCGTTTGCGGTCATTTGGGTGACGGTGGGCACGCAGACACACAAGGCGTTGAACTGGTACGGCAACGAGTTCTGGACCTTGCCGGACGACAGGCTCAGCCCCCTCGAGGAAGGCGTGTACAACGTCGAGGTGCGGGCCGTCGACGCCGCCGGGAACGAGGGCTTCGATCCGACGACCGATGAGTTGGCCATTGACCTGACGCCGCCTGGCGCGACCATCACCCTGGCCGACCCGAGTCCGACGGGCCGCGACGCCGTGGACTTCGAGGTCGTGTTCAACGAGGCCGTGGGCGCCTCGTTCACGACGGAGGACGTGACGCTGCTGCCCGGATCGCTGGCGGGGATGGCTGCGGCCGTGGACGGCGCCGACCCGTCGTACACGGTGACCGTGGTGCTGACGGACCCCGACGCCGACGGCACGGTCGCGATCGTTGTGGGGACCGCGGTGACCGACCTCGCGGGCAACCCCTTCGGCGGCGGATCCTCGGACCCCTGCACGATCCACAACTGGTCCGGATTCACGGTGCAGCCCGAGGGAGAGCGGCGTTACGTGGGAGACACGCACACCTTCGTCGTGGCGGCCAATGACGGCGTCAGCACCCAAACCTATGCGTGGAAATGGGACGATGGCACCAAGACCGTTCACGACCTGGGAGTCGACTCGCCGACGTGTGCACTCGAGGACCTGACGACCGGCCACGCGGGCGCGTATTGGTGCGAGGTCACCTACGACGGCGAGACCTACGAGTCCGCGCACGTGACGCTGGCCGTGGCCGAGCACGTGGACGTCGTGCAGCACCCGGCCGGGGGCGAGCACGACGCCGGCAGCGCGCACACCTTCACCGTGCTCGCCACCGGCGGCTATCCGCCCCTGCACTACACGTGGAAAAAGGATGGCGTGCCAATCGGGGGCGCGACCGGCAGCATTTATGCCATTCCCGTGCTTCAACGCTACCACGAAGGCTCGTATACCGTCGAGGTCGCGGATGACCATCTCGATGCGACGGAGTCCTATCCGGCCGTCCTTACCGTGAACGCGGTGCTGCCGGCGGCCGGGCTCGCGGGCCTGGCCGCCCTGGTGGGCGCGGGCATGCTGCTCGGGGCGGTTCGTATGCGGGCGAGAAAGCGGCGGTAACGCCCCCCGGTGTCATTGCGAGCGAAGCGAAGCAATCTCCCGGGCCAAGGAGATTGCTTCGCTTCGCTCGCAATGACACGGAGAAACGCAATGCCCGGCAGCGTTGCCGGGAAGGGCGTATGCAGACAAGGGGTTGCAACCCCTTGTCTGGCCCGAATCACCGGAGGAATGAGTGCCATGGGTCTGGAAATCTGCACACTGATCACCCCGCTACTGCTATTCGGCGCGCCCGCGGCCGCAGTCCCCGTCATCCTCGACACGGATATTGGGGACGACATCGATGACACGTGGGCGTTGGGGCTGCTGCTCGGGCGCCCGGAGGTCGAGGTCAAGCTGGTTGTGACGGATTACGGCAACACGCCGGAGAAGACGCGCCTGGTGGCCAAGATACTGGATACACTCGGGCGGACGGACGTCCCCATCGGCATGGGGGTCAAGACGAATGACAAGGCGATCAACCAGCGGGCCTGGCTCGAGGGCTACGACCTGGCTTCGTACAAGGGCACGATCCACGAGGACGGGGTCCAGGCCCTTATCGACACCATCAACGCCGCTCCGGCGCCCATCACGCTGCTCACCATCGGCCCGGTGCCCAACATCAAGGCGGCCCTCGAACGCGACCCTGGCATCGCCAAGAAGGCGCGTGTGGTAGCCATGGCCGGCAGCGTCTACCAGGGCTACGGGGAGGCGCCGAAGCCGGCCTGCCCCGAATGGAACGTCCGTGCGGACGTCGCCTCGTACCGGGCCCTGTTCGCCGCCCCCTGGCCCGTCACCATCACGCCGTTGGACGGGTGCGGCCAGATGATCCTGCGCGGCGAGCGCTACGCCAGAGTCGCCAACTCCGACGCGCCCCTCGCCCGCACCGTCATCGAAAACTACAACGCCTGGACCCACCGGTCCCGCCACCCCGCCGACGCCAGCAGCGTCCTCTTCGACACCGTCGCCATCTATCTCGCGTTCAACGAACTCGGGTTCGCCGAATCCTTCTGCGAGATGAAGGATCTCAAGCTCTCGATTACCGACGACGGCAAGACCGTCCCCGACGACAACGGCCGCCCCGTCCGCTGCCATCTCGGCTGGAAAGACCGCGACGCCTTCGAGGAACTGCTGGTCAACGCGTTGACCGAGCCCGCGGGATAGGGAAGTACGAAGAGCGAAGTATGAAGTCCCCGTAGCCGCCTTGCGTGGGTGTTGCCCTGCGCGCTAGGATGAAAACGTTCTCGCGCCCGAAGCGCAATGCGCGTGCAAGAACAGCGGTCGCTTTCGCAGAACAGCGCCGCTATCCTTTGGGAAGGCGGTCGGGTATGGCCGGACTGAAGTGTCCGAAGTGCGAATTCGTAAACCCGGCGGGACGCACCACGTGTGCCCGCTGCAACAGCCCCCTGTCGGCCAAGCCGCTCGCCGAGGCCCGCGCCGCCCAGATGAGCCAAATCCAGTTCCGGCCGGGGCAGGTCGTGGCCACCCGCTACACGGTTGTGAACTTGATCGGCCGCGGCGGCATGGGGTGCATCTATCGGGTCAAGGACAACGCGCTCAAGGAGGAGGTGGCCCTCAAGACGCTGCTCCCGCAGTTTGTGCGCGACAAGATGGTGGTCGAGCGGTTCTTCAACGAAGCCCGCATCGCCCGCGCCCTGTCCCATCCCAATATCGTGCGGGTCCACGACATCGGCATGACGGGCAACATCATCTACATCTCGATGGAGCTCGTGCGCGGCAAATCGCTGCGCAACCTACTCGATGAGCTTCCGACCGGGCAACGCCTCCCCATCAAGTTCACCCTGCGCGTCATTGACGACCTGTGCGCCGCCCTCGAATACGCCCACCGCCACACCATCCACCGCGACATCAAACCCGAGAACGTCATGGTGTGTGAAGACGGCGTGGTCAAACTGATGGATTTCGGCATCTCGAAGCTCATGGACACCACCCGTCTCACCCGGCCGTCGATCGTGATGGGCACGCCTTTCTACATGCCGCCCGAGCAACTGCGGGACAGCGCGAACGTGGACGCCCGCGCGGACATCTACAGCGTCGGGGTCGTGCTCTACGAGCTGCTCACCGGCAACGTCCCCACCGGCATACCCAAACCGGCCTCCCAACTCACCCGCGAGGTCCCCCCCGGCCTGGACCCGATCGTGGCCAAGTGCGTCGACCCGGAGCCCGACAGCCGCTATCAGAGCGCGACCGAGCTGCGGGCCGCCCTGCGCCCGATCCGGCAGATGGTGGAATCGGACGCCAGCCACGTGGCGCCGTCCCCGCCGGCCAAACCGGTCCGGCAGCCGGCGGACCGCACCGGGCGGTTGCGCTCGGTCGGGGCCGTTCTGATGGCCCTGATCGTTGGGGCGGCGGGCCTTGGGCTCTACAAGGCAGAGGCGATGCGACGCGCCCGCGCGGCGGCCCGCCGGGCCCCGGCGCCCGTCGGGCAGGCCCGGCCGACGCCGGACGTGGCGGAAGCCGTGAGCTTGGCGGACGAGCTGAGGCGGCTGAGGGCGGTTAAGGACCAATTGAAGCGGCGCGCTTCCGCGGCCGCGGGGCGCCATCCGTCTCTCGTGGACCTGCTGAAGGTGGCCAGCACGCAATGGGAAACGGCCGAGATGGAAGCGTCGCGTCAGGATCCCAACGCCCTGGCGGTGGCGCGCCGCGCGTTGCACTACTACGCCGCCCCCCTGCTGTGGTCGCCCAACATGGCGTTTGTGGACCCAGGCGAGGTCTTCCTCGGCGACGGGGCGTCGGCGCCGGTCGCCGTGGACGGCTTCTTTATTGACGACGCGGAGGTGACCAACCACCAGTTCCGGGAGTTCTGTTCGCAGGCCGGCTGGCCCATCCGAGATTGGGGGAACGCACCTCCCGATCACCCCGTGTCCAACGTCACGTTCTACGACGCCCTGGCCTACGCGGCCCACGTTAGGAAGGGTCTCCCCACGGAAGCGCAGTGGGCGCGCGCGGCCTTCGGCCACCCGAACGCCCCGCGGGCCTATCCCTGGGGCGAACAGTGGGAACACGGCGGGGCAAACGTCGCCGGGCCCGAGGACGGTTTCGAGCGCAAGGCCCCCGTGCGCAGTTTCGAGAAGGACAAGACCGTCACGGAGTGCTGGGACATGGCCGGGAACGTCTCGGAGTGGACGTGCTCCGCTTTGCTCGACCTGCCCTACGACCCGTCGGACGGCCGTGAGGACCTCGCGAAGCTGTACTTCGATACCTTGATCGTCGTGCGCGGCAGCAACTACCAGGACGCCGGCCTTACCCCGATGAACGCGCGGGGCGGGCTGACCTTCGAGACCGCTTCGCCCACCGTCGGGTTCCGGTGTGTGGTGCCGGTGCCGGCTACGTTCGAGGCTATCGAGGCCCTGTTGTGACCCCGCGAGAACCGTGGCCAACGGCTGTTGACACGTGGCGGCCGAAGGCCTAAGATCGAGAACCAGCGCCGGCCCGCCCGGCCCAAGGGAAGTTTGAGCGATGGACATGACACGGTGCCCGCACTGTAACGCCAGCCGGATCCTCACGGCCGAGGTCCCCAAGCATGTGGTCATCATAATGCCGTGCCCCGTCTGCCATGAGCTCGTGATCCTGTTTCAGGGCAAGGCGGTGGGCCTTAACCGCGCCGTCATCGAGCACGGGTCGCGGGCGGAACGCGTGGGCCATCTGGCGCAGATCATCAACCAGTTCATCGAGGCCGGCATATTCCCGGAGGGGCCTCTCGAGGACGCCACGGGCCCGTTCGCGGCAGCGGAGCAGGACGACGCCCCGGTGCGGACGCCTGCCCAGGGCGCGCGGATCACGCGACAGGAAGTGGAACGGTTCGTGAAGGTCGAGCTCCGTCACCTGGACAACGCGAACTACTTCCGCGAGCACTTCGGATAGCCCCCGCAAGCCAATTGTTGCCGTGGGCCCACGCGGCGCGCCTGTTCAACACCTTTCCATCACCGGCCCGACGTCTGCCCTTGCCTTGTGGACACGTCGCGTCTGGCAGGTGCATCATACGCCCGACCCCGGGCGCAGCCTTGGACAAGACCGGAGCGGTGGACAGGATGCAGTGCGAGATCGTGATGATTGGCACCGAGCTCTTGCTTGGGCAGATTGTGGACACCAACGCCGCGTTCATGGCCCAAGCCTTGGCCGAGAACGGGCTGGCGCTGTACCAGAAAACCACGGTCGGCGACAATTCGGCACGGATTCGCCGCGTGCTGGACGCCGCCCTGGACCGGTCCGACGTGGTCCTGACGTCCGGCGGGCTCGGCCCCACGGAAGACGATCTCACCCGTGAGTGCGTCGCCGAGCTCCTGGGCCGTCCCCTCGAGTTCCGCCAGGAACTGTACGATGACCTCGTCGCCCGGTTCGCCCATTTGCAGATACGCCTCACGGAGAACAACAAGAAGCAGGCGTATGCGCCGCGTGGGGCGACCACGCTCGAGAACGCCAACGGCACGGCGCCCGGCCTGTTGGTCGAGGACGAGCGCGGCACGGTCGTGTGCATCCCCGGCGTGCCGCGCGAACTGAAGGCCATGTTGACCGACACCGTAATCCCGTATCTGCGGCGCAAGTTCGAGCTGCCGGGCGTCATCCACAGCCGCGTGCTCAAGGTATGCGGCCTTGGCGAATCGCGCGTCGACGCGGCCATCGGCGACTTGGTCCGGTCGCAGGAGAACCCCACGATTGGCCTGTTGGCCAGCCCGGACGCCGTCCGGATTCGGATTACGGCGCGCGCCGGGGACGTCCAAGAGGCGGAGGCCCTTATCGACGAGGTGGACGCCAAGGTCCGCGAACGCTTGCCGGGGCTCATCATGGGCGTGGGCGCCACGACGCTCGAGCAGGTGGTGGACGGTCTGATCCGCGAACGCGGGTGGCGGCTCGCCGTGGCCGAAACGACCACGGGCGGCGCCATTACCCAGCGGCTCACGGCCGCGCGCGCGCAAGCCTTCGCCGGCGGGATCGTCGTTCCCCTGGCCTCGGTGGACGTCGAGGACGGCACCCGGGCCGCGCGCGCCCTGTCGGACCAGGCCCGCGATCAGTACGCGGCGGACTGCGCGTTGGCCGTGGTGGCCGACCGCGAGGCGAAGCGGACCCACGTCCATTTCGTTACCCCGGAATGCCGCGTGGATTGGAACTTCGGCTACTGGGGCGTCGGAGAACGCGGCCAGGTACGCTCGGGCATCGTCGCGCTCGAGCACGTCCGCCGCCACCTCTGCGGGATCGCCTCCCGCCCCTGATTCGACGGCGCGGTCACGGCACCGCGTCGTCGCCCGGCGTGTCGCGTTCTTCGTCGGGCGCGGGGGGCGCGGCCTCGGGTTCGGCCTCCGTCGGTTTGGGCGCTGCAGGCGCCTTGGCCGGCTCGCTGAAGCTCACGCGCATCCAGCTCGATTGCCCGTTGCGCCGGATCCGCGCTGAGAACCCTGGGTCTTTGCGGACGTGCGTCAACGCGCGCTGCGCTTCCTTCAGCGACGCCACCGGCCGCCGGTTGACCTGCGAGATCACGTCGCCGTCTTTGAAGCCCAGCTTGCCCACGCCCGGATGCGTTTCCCCCTCCACGACCCGCACCACGACGTCGACACTCCCGTCGTCCGCCTCTACGGCCACGAGCGACGCGATGAGGTGGGGCAGTGCATCGAGCAACTCCGCCCGGGTCACGTCCGCCCGGCGCGCCGGCCCCTCCTTGACGGTCGGATGGGACTCTGCCGGCTGATCCGCGACGGGCGCAGCGGGCTCCTCCTCCGTCGCAGCCGCTTCCTGTGCTTCGGCATCCGTCTTCGCCGGCCCGGCCTCCTCCTCGCCTCGGGCCGCTTTCTCGCGTTCGAGCGCCCGGAGGGCATCATCGCGTTCCTCCTCCGCCTTCTTGAGGACCGCACGTGCGCGTTTGAGTTCGAGTTGGGCCTGCGAATGCTCCTTGTGCCGCTGGTCGCGTTCCAGCTCGGCCCGCGCCTGAGCCGCCCGCGCTTCCTCCAACCGGCGCGTCAGGTCGGCCAGCGTCCGATCCGTCCTCACGCGCGCTTGCTCCTGGGTCTCCTTCTGGCGAATGGCCCGATCCCGCGTCCGTCTGGCCGCCAGGTAGCCGAAGCTCGTGAAGCAGGCCACGGCCAACAGGACGAACACCGCCCCCCGAAGCAGCTTGGGGCCGTCCGTATCCGCGGATGCCGGGGGGCGTGAGGCGACCGGCCGTTCGCCAGCGGCGAAGCACCGCAGGTCCTCGGCCAACTGGCCTGCCGTCGCATAGCGCGCCGTAGGCTCTTTGTGAAGCGCCCGGCGGCAGACGTCCACCAGGGCCGCCGGCGGCGCCCCCTCCTGGTCCGTTACGAAGTCCGGATCGTTCATGACCCGCTCGGCCAGGAGGTCGTGGGCGCTCTTCTCGGGTGTCGGCGCTTCCCCGGTGAGGATCTCGCCGAGGATGGCGCCCAGTGCGTATACGTCGGACGACGCGTCGACCTCTTCCATATGCCCCTGGAGCACCTCGGGCGCGAAGTAGACCGGGTCGAGCTCATTCGGCTGCGGCGTCGGGGGGCGCTGCGCGTCCGCGGCGCGCCGCAGCTCGCCCTCGTGAGGGTCGTCGCGCCCGCGCGCTTTGCTGAAACTCCAATCGATGATCACCGTCTCCCCGTGTTCGGTGACCAGGACGTTGCCGGGATGGAGGTTGCGATGGACCACGCCCCGCTCGTGGGCCTTGGCCGCGGTTTCGCTCAGGGCGGCGAGGTGGGGCAACAGGTCCAAGCGTTCCGGGAGTGACCCGGCGCCATCGAGGAGTTCGCGCAACGTCCGCCCCTGTAGGGACGCAGTGACCTGCGCTGAAGTCGCGTTCATCATCACCTCCCCAGTGAACCCGATGCCGCCACGCGCCGCACGGCCGCGTCTGCGCCATGGTAGGGTGAATCGCCGCCCCTGTCAACCGGGCAGCCATCGTGCTTTGGAGTGCGCCGGCTCGACGGCGCTTTGCTTGTTGCGGCTCGATGCACCCTTCGGCCAATGCTGCTGCCTGTCAACACCTCGACGCCCGCGGCGGCAAAGCGGCGTCGAGCCGCCGCACTCCATATCAGAAGTCGCCATAGCCAAGCGCCTGCGGTTCAACGATGCGCCTGTTCTCTTCTACGTCCGGCCTTCAGGCCAGGTTGACGTACAGTGCCGACAGCTCGTCCGCGAAGCGCTGCAGGCCGAAATGCTCGAGCGCCCGCGCCCGGCCCGCCTCGGCGAGGTCGTTGCGCAACGACGGCTCGAGCGCCAGACGTCTCAGGGCCGCGTGAAGCGACACGAAGTCATCGGGCTGACACAGTAGGCCGCAGTCCCCGACGATCTCGGGTATGGCCCCGCTCGAGGTCGTCACGACGGGCGTGCCGCACGCCATGGCCTCGATGAGGGCCATGCCGAACTGCTCCTGCCACGTCGGCGTGGCGATGCTCGGCAGCACGAAGCAGTCGGCCGAGCGAAACGCGTCGCGCATGCGGCCATAGGGCAGCGACCCCGCGAACACGCACGCCTCGCGGATTCCCAGACGATCGAGCAGGCTCTCGACACGCTCGCGCCCCGGCCCCGAGCCGACCATCATGAGCTTGAGGCGGCGGGACTCGACGGACGGATCGTGCAGCAACTCGCGAAGCGCCAGGAGCAGGAAGTCGATTCCCTTGCGTGGCAATAACCAGCCCACGAAGAGGATCACGAAATCGCCGTCGTCCAGGCCGAAGGCCTCGCGTGTCGACGGCCCCGGGCAGAACGCCTTGGTATCGACGCCCGGGTTGATGAACGCGATGCGGCCGGCCGGTACGCCTTCGACGTCCAGCATTCGCCGCGACCGCTCCGTGTGGACGATGAAGAGGTCGGCGCTCGCGGCGACGCGCTCCTTCATGGCCCGCCGCTCCGGGTTCCTCTCCATGTTGAATGGGATGTTGTCCCAGACCATGACGGCGAGCGGCGTTCCGAAGCGCTCGTGGGCGCGCAATGCCTCGGCCGACCAGTCCGTGAACAGCTCCCACGACTGAAGGACGTCGAATCCCCGCAGCCGCTCGTGAAACGGGAAGATGCGGGGCTCGCGCTCGAGCCAGCGCGTGCCTGCGGCGTTGAGCAGGCGGCGTAGCAGCGGCCCGGCCTGCGTATCGAAGTCGATCCGCTCGAAGGCGAACGGGAACGCATCGTCCGTGCAGCGGTCATAACGCTCCTGGATCTCCGACTCGGCGCGGAACACGGTAATCTCCGGGTCGTCCTTCAGACAACGGTACGCCTGGAAATGCCACGGGTTGAACCGGTTGCCGGGCAGCAGCGCCAGCTTCACGCCTCGTCCCCCCAGAAGTGCTTCTCGAGCACCTCGCGCGCCGCGGTGGTATCGTCGGGTATGTCGATGTGACGGGCGAGGCACTTCTGCTCATACTCGTCGAGGGTACAGATGGTCCGCGCCGGGTTCCCCGCCACCACGGTGTTCGGCGGTACATCCTTCGTCACCACGCTGCACGCGCCCACGATCGAGTTCGGGCCGATGGTGACGTTGGGCAGGATCGTGGCCCGCACGCCGATCTGGCAGTTGTCCCGGATCTCGATTTTGCCGAAGCCCGTGAGCGAGTCGTACTTGTCCTGAAACGGCCAGGTCAGCTCATGGTTCACGAAGGTGACGTCATTCGATATGCACACGTGATCGCCGATGCGGATGAGCCACGGCTCCGCCCCGAAATGGCTCGTGTAGATCCGGCACCGCTCCCCGATCTGGACGCCCATCTCACGCAGCGTGCGGATGACCGTCTCCTGCGACCCATACCGCAGCTTCAGCTTCCGGACTACCCGCCTCAGCCCCATCACGCCCCCACCCTCTTCATCTTCATCTCCATCTTCATCTTCATCTCCCTCGTGCTCGTGCGCGTACTGGTACTCACTCCCCGCTCCTCACTTCTCGATCTTCCAGAAATGATGCAGACTCGCCCCCGGCCAAACGCTGGCAATGGCCGGTCCGATCGCACCGAAGGCGCGTTGCAACCGGAACTTGACGGCTTCCGGCATTCTGTTGTGCTCGATCCACGGGAATAGGCCCAAGCCCACTTCCGGGCCGTACGCGATACGCCGAAATCGTGTGAACCCACCCCGGCGGAACAACCGGCGCACCACCCGCCCGGTCAGCGGGCGCTCGAGCTCCTGCGGACACCAGTTGCGGAACGGCGCCCACGTGTCCGGCTCGTAGCCGCCGAAGCGTTCGCAAGAGGCCTTCACCAGCCCTGCGACGTTCGCGTAGTTCGGCGCCGAGAGAAACACGAACCCGTCCGGGCTCAACACCCGGTGGAATTCGGCCACGCCCCGCTCCGCCTCGGGGAAGTGCTCGAACGCGTCGATGCAGAATACACCATCGAAGGCGCCGTCCGGAAACGGCAGGGCCGCGCCGTCCGCCAACGCCAGCGGAAACCCGGCCCGGCTCGGCACGAGGTCGACGCCCACGTAGGCGCCGCCCTGCTCGCGGACGACCTCCTCGAGGTAGCCCCGGCCGCAGCCCACGTCGAGCACCCGGCGGCCGTCGAACGCCACGCCCAGCCTGTCGAAGGTGCTGAGCAGGAGCTCGCGGTTCACGCCTTCGACGCCCCCGAAGGGCGAGCTGACCATCAGCGGATGGTCGCGGTAGTAGGCGCGCATCTCGTCTGTCAGTACCATATCGGGCCCCGGGTAAAACGGCTGCCCGCGTACACGGCGATTGGGCGGACGACCGGGAATGCGAAGTCGGCCGCCGAGTGCAGGCTGCCCCGCTTGAGCTCGCGCAGCCACTGGAGGTACTTGGCCGGGCCCGCCAGGTCGAGCAGCAGGTCGAGTTCCGAGTACCGGCACCCCATGAGGCGCAACGCGAACCCCTCGTTCCGGCACCGCCGAAACAGCCCCCCGAGGCTGTAGTTGTGGTGGTGGAGCACGGGCGCGTCGTCCACGAACGCGATGCGAAGCCCGGCCGCGTGGAGCTTCATCTGGAACTGGAAGTCCTCGCCCGTGGGCTGCTCGTCAAAGCGCAGGCGTTCCCACACGGCGCGCCGTACCGCGGCGTTGGCGAACGAGAGCCCCCGGCCGTAGCGCGCCACGAACTTGCGGATCTCGCGCGTGAAATAGAAGTACCCGTTGCGCTCCCACGGGAACTGCGGAAACTCCCGCTCCGGGTCGGGAAGCGACGAGCCGCACACCACGGCCACCTCCGGGTCCTCGAACGGGCGCAGCAAGTGGTCAAGCCATCGGTCGTCCTTGGGGACCGCGTCCTGCGAGAGGTTCACCACAATGGGCGACCGCGCCTGCTGGTACGCGAAATCCCGCGTGCGCCCCCAGTTGAAAGCTTCCCGGTCGATGGTGATTAGCCGCACCGGGTGCCGCTCGAGGACCTCGAGGGTCCCGTCCGTGGATCCGGAATCCACGGCGAGCACCTCGAAGCGCCGCACCGTCTTCTGGCCCAGAACGGCCTCGAGCAACCGCCCCAGCACGGGCCCCGCGTCACGGGTTAGCGTCGCGACCGTCACATCGTAAGTCTCGTCGGCGTCGTGGTCTACCATCTCGCCACCATCGCGGGCTGTGGGGCCTCCGGCCCAGCCCGCCTCAACAGCCCGTCCTGCTGGCACACTATACCTTCCCCGAGCGCCGCTTGCCACCGGCGGAGCCCATGATCTCATCACAAGGCCCATCTTGGGTCCCCGGCGAAATGCCAGCTATTGTTGTGTCCGCCGTTGACAACGTCTATATATTGTGGTATCTTGGTGCCGAAAAGGAGATCGAGCCCAACTTGTGGCGGTCTACCGTCCCAGCGGAAGCGGACTGCCCAGAGGTGGGCATCCGTCCTGACCCGGCGGATGGTCCGCCGACCGCTAGCGGGCAAGAAAGGACGTACGAGATGGACGTTGTCGACGTAATGACGCTGGGCCGGAACGCGCTGCTGACGACGCTGTTGGCCGCGGCGCCGATGTTGCTCACCGGGATGGCCGTGGGCCTCATCATCAGCATCTTCCAGTCGGTCACGCAGATCCAGGAGATCACCCTGACCTTTGTGCCCAAGATCGTCGTGGTCATGGTGGCCTTTGTCCTGTTTCTGCCTTGGATCGAGTCGCTCCTGATAGGGTTTGTCGAGCCTCTGTTCGCCAACGTCCACACGTTGGTGCGGTAGGCGGGGTGTCGCCGGGTGGACGAGTTCCTGGTCTTCGAGGTCGAGGTCTTCAAGGTGTTCGTGCTCGTGATGGTGCGCATCGGCGGGCTGATCGTGGCTGCGCCGGTGCTGGGTTCCCGGAACTTCCCCGTCATCGCGAAGATCGGTTTGGCGGGATTGACTGCCGCGCTGGTCACGCCGAGCATCGCGGCCCTGGACCAGACGCTGCCCAGCGCCGCGGCGCCGTTTGCCGTGCTGGCGATTGGGGAGTCCTTGATCGGATTGATGATGGGGTTTGTGATGACGCTGGTGTTCGCTGCGATCCAGGTGGGCGGACAGGTTATGGACATGCAGTCGGGGTTCGCCCTGATCAATGTGTTCAATCCCGCTTTCGAGACCCAGTTCCCCATTTTCGGTTTCTTCTTGTTCATTCTGGCCATGTTGCTGCTCCTGGTCACCAACGGACACCACCTGATGCTGCGGGCCATCGTGTCGACCTTCGAGCGGATCCCGCTGGGCGGGTTCGTGGTGCGGCCGGGGCTCCTGCTCGAGGTGACGCGCTGGGGGTCGGCGATGTTCTACGACGGGATGCTCATTGCCGCGCCCGTGTCCGCCTCGCTGCTCGTGGCGTATTTTGTGATGGGACTGGTCGGGCGCGTTGTACCCCAGATCCAGCTTTTCGCGGTCGGGTTCCCGCTCACCATCGGGATCGCGCTGTTCGTGACGGCCATGTCCGTCGGCCTGTACCTGACGCTTCTTGACGGCATGTTCGACCGGATGTTCCGCAACGTGGCCGCCATGATTGGCGGGATGACGTAGACTACCCATGGCTGAAGAAGCAGGCGAAAAGAGGCTCCCGGCATCGGCACAGAAACGCCGGCGCGCCCGCGAGGAAGGCAAGGTCGCCCGCAGCCAGGACCTGTCCTCTGCGGCGGCGCTGCTCATTGCGCTGGTCGCCCTGCGGTTCCTCGGGGCCGGCATGTTCGCGCGCATGGAGGCCATCACGCGGCACTACTTCTCCCAGGCCGACTACATCCTGCTCGGGAGCGGGACCATGCAGCGGCTGGCGCTCGAGGTGCTGTGGCACACGGCGCCCATGCTGCTGCCGTTCATGATCATCATGATCCTTGGCGGGATCGCGGTGAACGTACTCCAGGTGGGCATCCTGATTACGGGCAAGCCACTGACGCCGAAGCTCCAGAACGTCAACCCCTTCTCCGGGTTCGGCAATCTGTTCAACGTGCAGTCGCTCGTCAAGCTGCTGCGGTCCATGATCCTCATCACGGTGGTCGTCTACATCGTATGGCTGACCGTGCGCGGGCGGTTGGACTACATCGTGGGCCTGATGGAACAGACGCCGCGGTCGCTGGTGCCGGCGGTCGGCGCGCTGGTGTTCACCATCTGGTGGCGTTGCGTGCTGGCCATGCTCGTCATCGGCGCCCTGGACTACGGTTTCCAGTATTGGCAGCACGAGCGCCGCTTGATGATGACGCACCTAGAGGCCCAGGAAGAGCTCAAGCAGTTCGAGGGCGACCCGCAGGTCCGCCGGCGCATCCGCCAGGTGCAGCGCCAGATCGCCATGCAGCGCATGATGGCCAACGTGCCCACCGCCGACGTCGTCATCACCAACCCGACCCAGTATGCCGTGGCCCTGCGCTACGACGTGAACGCGATGGCGGCGCCGGTCGTCGTGGCCAAGGGCGCGCGCCTCGTGGCCGAGCGCATCCGCGACCTCGCGGTCGAGCACGATGTGCCCATCGTGCAGAAACCCGAACTCGCCCGAACCCTCTACCGCACGCTCGAAGTCAACGAACCCGTGCCCGAACGGCTGTTCCGCGCCGTGGCCGAGATACTCGCCTACGTGTACCGGATCGACCGCCGGGTGGAGAAGATCCGCGAACGCTCGCAAGTATGGGGAACCACGCCACAGGCGGCATAGGACAGTTTCTCATGAATACGCTAACGTTTCCTCCGGCCCAATCCCATACTCCCACTCTTCATCTTCATCTTCGTCTTCGTCTTCATCTTCATCTTGATCGTGCCTGTACCCGCACTTGGGTGCAAAGAAGTGAGTATGGATGGAGATGAAGATGGAGATGGAGACGAAGATGAAGATGAAGATGAAGACGTAGATGAAGATGAAGATGAAGACGAAGACGAAGACGAAGACGAAGATGAAGATGAAGACGAAGATGAAGATGAAGAGTACGCAGCACTAGACAAGCAAGGGAGTCACAGCAGTGGCCGTCCCGGCCGGACAGATGCAGGGGCAGGCGCGATGGTCCCTGGCCAACAACCAGGACATTGCCCTCGCCGTCTGCGTGATCGGCATCCTCGTGGTGCTCGTGCTGCCGGTGCCTACGTGGGTGCTCGACGTCCTTCTGACCGTCAACATCTCGATCTCCGTGGTCATCCTATTGACCACCATCTATCTGCAGCGCCCCGTCGAGTTCGCCGTGTTCCCGTCGCTCCTGCTGATCCTGACCCTCTTCCGCCTCAGCCTGAACGTCGCGTCGACCCGTCTCATCCTCGCCGATGCCTACGCGGGCCGCGTGATCGATTCGTTCGGCAGCTTCGTGACCAGCGGCAGCTACGTCGTCGGCTTCGTGATCTTCATCATCCTGGTCGTTATCCAGTTCGTCGTCATCACCCGCGGCGCGCAGCGCATCTCGGAAGTCGCCGCCCGGTTCACCTTGGACGCCATGCCCGGCAAACAAATGGGCGTCGACGCCGACCTCAACGCGGGACTCATCACGGAGGCCCAGGCCCGGCAGCGCCGGCAGGACATCGCCAACGAGGCCGACTTCTACGGGGCCATGGACGGCGCCACGCGATTCGTGCGCGGCGACGCCATCGCGGGTCTCATCATCACCCTGGTAAACATCGTCGGCGGGTTCGTCATCGGCATGCTGCTGCGGCAGATGAGCCTGATGGACGCCCTGCGCGTCTACACGCAATTGACCATCGGCGACGGCCTCGTGACCCAGATCCCCGCCCTCATCGTCTCGACCTCGGCCGGCCTCATCGTCACGCGCACCGCCACCGAAGAGAACATGGGCGTCGATTTCGGCCGGCAGCTCGCGCGCTACCCACGCGCCCTCGCCGTCGCCGCCGTTATGCTGGCCATTTTCGGCCTGGCCCCCGGCATGCCCATCGTCCCCTTCCTGGGCGTCTCGGGCCTGCTCGCGATCGGGGCCTACCGGGCCAAGCAGTCCATCGACCGCCAGAAGGCCGCCCAACTCGAGTCCGAACTCGCCGAGCGCGAGGCCGCCCAGGCCGCCGCACCGCACCGCGCCGAAGACCTCCTGGCCGTGGACGCACTCAAGATCGAGTTGGGCTACGGCCTGATCCCCATGGCCGACCCTAAACAAGGCGAAGACCTGCTGGGCCGCATCCAGATCATCCGCCAGCAAACCGCCCAGAAAATGGGCTTCATCGTGCCCATGATCCGCATTGTCGACAACATGCGGCTGAAACCGAATGAGTACTGCGTGAAGCTGCGCGAGTCCGAGATCGCCCGGTTCGAGCTGATGCCCGACCACTTCCTGGCCATGAACCCCGGCCTGGTTGAGGAGGAGATCCCCGGCATCCCGACCACCGAGCCGACCTTCGGGCTCCCCGCCGTGTGGGTCTCCGCCGCCGACCGCGACCGCGCCCAGCAGCTTGGCTACACCATCGTCGACCCGTCGGCCGTCCTCGCCACCCACCTCACCGAGATCATCCTGAGCTACGCCGACGAACTGCTCACGCGCGAGGACGTCCAGAACCTCGTGAAACACGTGCAGGAAACCGCCCCCAGCGTCGTCGAGGAGCTGCTGCCCAACGTGCTGGCGCTCGGCGAGGTCCAGAAAGTGCTCCACAACCTCCTGCGCGAGCGCGTGTCCATCCGCAATCTCGAGGCCATTCTCGAGACCCTGGCCGACTACGGACCCCGCACCCGCGACCCGGAGCTCCTCACCGAGTACTGCCGCCACCGCCTCGCGCGCGCGATCTGCAGCGACTACGTCGACGAGGAGGGCAAGCTGCACGTCGTCACGCTCGACCCGGCCATCGAGCAGGAGATCCTCGACGCGCTCCAGCGCTCCGAAACCGGGGAGTACATCCCCGTCGATCCCCGGCGCGCGGACGCGGTCGCCGTGAGCGCCGTCGAGGCCGTGCAGCCCTTGGTGATGATGGGACACGAGCCCGTGGTGCTCACGTCAGCGCCCGTGCGGCGCTACGTCAAGCGCATCATCGAACGCCGACAGCCGAAGATAGTCGTGCTTTCATACAACGAGATTGACCCCGCGGTGCAGTTGGAAAGCGAAGGGCAGGTGAGCGCGTAACATGGCCCAAACGTTTCACAAATTCAGAGCCGAGACCTTTGACGAGGCCTACCAGCAAATGGTCCGAAAGCTCGGGGCCGCCGCCGTCGTCGTCAACACCACCGAGGTAACCCAAGGGGGCGTCTTCGGCTTCCTCGGATCGAAGGTGGTCGAGTTGACCGCGTCGGCGCCGTCGCCGTCGGGCGCGCGTCGGCGCAGCCTTCCGGAGAAGAAGTACCAGGCCTATGCGGCGGCCGTGGGCTCCGACGAGACCGTAAACGAGACCGTGACCTACTTCCGCGAACTCGTCAGCAACGCTCAGACCCGGATGGCCAAGCCCCCACCCCAGACGCGCGCCGCAGCCGCGCCCGCCGAGCGGCCCCGCCAAACCAACGCCGCCGCCAACCCGGCCCGCAGGCCGACGCCCATCGTCCCGTTCAAACCGCGCCAGTGGGAGAACCAGCGCATCACGGAGCTTCAGGACGAAGTGCACGAGATGCGCCGCATGCTCCAGATCGTCGTGGCGGAAAGCCCCTGCGAAGGCCTGCCCGAGGAATTCGCGCCGCAGTACCGCACCCTCGTCGAGCGCGGCATGAGCCGACAGGCCGCCGCCGACCTCGTGGCCTCCGTGATCCGTGGGAGCGACCCCGAAGTCGTCCGAAACGCCCGCGTCTTCGCCGCCCGGCTGAAGATGGAGATCCAGAAGCGCGTCTCGGTCACCGGCGGCATCCGCACGGCCCCCGGCGTGCGCAAGGCCGTGGCCCTCGTCGGGCCGACCGGCGTGGGCAAGACCACCAACCTGGCCAAGCTCGCGGCCCAGTTCGCCGTCGAGAAAGGCGCCCGCGTAGCCCTCGTCACCACCGACACCTACCGCGTGGCCGCCCCCCAGCAGCTCCAGGTCTACGCCAACATCGTCGACCTGCCCATGCGCGTGACCAACGACGACGCCGAACTGCGCCGGGCGCTGCACGCGTTCCGCGACTACGACCTGGTCTTCATCGACACGGCCGGCGGCAGCCAATTCAACCTCGGCCAGATCGACGAGCTGAAAGGCATGCTCGATCCCGAGTGCATCGATGAGGTCATCTTAGTGCTTAGCGCGAACGCGCAGTTGGACGGGCTGCGCAGCTCCGTGGCGAACTTCAAACGCCTGCGCCCGTCGTCGCTGCTGTTCTCGAAATTGGATGAGACGCGCCATTTCGGCGCGATGTTCAGTATGATTGCGGAAGCCGGACTACCGCTCAGTTACTTCAGCATGGGCCAGAACGTCCCCGACGACATCGAACTGGCCAGTGCGAGCAAGGTGGCCCGATTACTCATGCAAGATGGAGGAAGCCGTGTTGGACCAAGCGCATAATCTTCGCGAAGTCGTCCGGAACACCCAACGGAGCGCCCGCGTGTTTGCCGTGACCAGCGGCAAAGGCGGCGTAGGCAAAACCAGCACCACCGTCAACCTCGCCATCGCCCTCGCCGCTGCCGGCAAGCGCGTCATCGTGCTCGACGCCGACCTCGGGCTCGCCAACGTCGAGGTCCTCATTGGACTCAACTCCTTCTACAACGTCCAGCACGTCATCGACGGCGAGAAGACCATCATGGACATCCTCGTCCAGGGTCCGGGCGGGATCGAGGTGGTCCCCGGCACCTCCGGGCTGGCCAAGCTCGCCGACCTCGGACCCAAAGCCCGCCAGAACGTCCTGGACGGTCTAAGCGAGCTCCAGGAGAACGCCGACTTCATCGTCGTGGACACCATGGCCGGCATCGGCCAGAACGCGGTCGCGTTTGCGGCCGCGGCCGACGAGGTCCTCCTCGTGACCACCCCGGAGCCCTCGGCCATCGTCGACGCCTACGCCACGATCAAGACCATCAACGCGGTGCGCGAAGACGCCGTGTTTCGGCTGATCGTCAACATGGTCGTCAGCGCCCAGCAGGCCCTTGCCGTGACCACCAACCTCTCGAGGGTCACCCAACGGTACCTCGGCCTGCGCCTGTCCTACCTGGGACACGTCCTGCGCGACCCCCACGTGGCCCAGGCCGTCATGCAGAGCAACCCCTTCGTCCTCCAGTTCCCGAACGCCCCCGCGGCCAAGTGCATTCACGACCTCGCCGCCCGCCTGCTCAGGCAGCGCGCCGAGGCCGAACGGCCCCGCCCCGGCTTCTTCCGCCGCTTCGCGCAGAACCTCGGCCTCGCCAGCAACGGGTAGGCCGAAGGCGCACGCCGCGGCCAAGCGGCCACCGCGCCTGCTCTACCGGCTACCCCCTATCGGCCGGACCTGGGCCGTCCGTGCGCCGCTTGACGCGGTCGGCGGAGAGGATTGCGCGTTCGGGCTGGGCGATGCGACCCCAGGTAGAACCCCTATCTACGCACCCATCCACAAACGCGGGATCACGGAGCTTGCGTTCCACCGCCGCTGGCACTGTCACTTCGAGGCTATGATAGAATGAAGGGGATGGTTTGCCCTGGGCGCTTCAAACGGGCGTAGCGGAAAGACACTGATGGCCAGCAAACGGACGATCATACTTTTCAGGCCCATAGCCAGCCCCGTGTATCGCCAAGGCGAAATCCCCGTCCAACTGCTGGCGCTCGCCCGCATGCTCATGCCCAGCCACGATGTCCGAATCGTGACCACCGAGACCGGCCTTGTACGTAAGACCGTCGCCCAGGTGAAGGCTGAACTGGCGGAGCATCTCGATGACTGTTCCGCTTTGGGAGTCACCGCTATGACGGGGTACGCTCTGCGGCAGGCCCTGGACATGGTGCGATTCGTCAAGCAGTGCGCCCCGAACGTGCCGGTTGTCTGGGGGGGCTGGCACGCCTCGCTTCTGCCCGAAACCACGCTGCAGGAACCGGAGATCGACTTTGCCGTGAGGGGACAAGGCGAGCAAACCTTCGTCGACCTCGTCCAGGCACTTGAAAGCGGCGCCAGTGACTTCTCAAGTTTCAGGGACAGGAACACCCTTCCTGCTTCATCCTTCTCCATTCTGTCTCCTGACCCCAGTCTCCTGAATACCTGAACGCTTACACTGAAACTCATGAAACTTCCTCTGAGACTCCCTAGGAATCGGCGTTGCGTATTCCGTGGATCCATGCCGATGCGGACCTCGTGGCGCGGGTTCGTTCGGGGCGGGCCGTGTGGGAGCGGAAACTGGGCAATCGGGAGGGCGCATGACGGAAAGCAAGGCTCCACAAGGGGTCATGGACAAATCCTACGCGGCTGATCGCAAGAAGAAGCCGCATCTCGTATTCCGGTATAAGACGCGGGCTCGTATTGTGTTGCGGGCCTTGGGAAAGCATCTGGGCGTGTCGCCGGGCCTGCGGGGGCTGGATTTCGGCAGCGCGGAAGGGCGGACGTTGCTCGAGTTGGATGCCTTGTTGCCGGAAGCAACGCTGTTGGGCATCGAGTACGCGGAAGAGTTGATCGCGTACGCGCCGCCGCTGCCGCCGAACGTGCGCCTGGTTCAAGGCGATATCGCGCATCTGGACGACAGCGTGGCGGAGCAAGCCCCTTTTGATTTTGTGAGCGCGCTGGCCGTGTTGGAGCACCTGCCGGATGCCGTGCAGGCGGTGCGCGAGGCGGCTCGCGTCTTGAAGCCCGGGGGGGTGTTCGTGGCGACGTGTCCGAATCCCCGTTGGGATGCACTGGCGACGCGGCTGGGATTGCTGGCGGGCGAATTCCATGAGGAGCAAATGGATAAGGCGCGTCTGTCGGCCGCGGTGCGGGACGGCGGTTTGGAGGTGGTCGAGTTTCTGCCGTTTATGTGGGCCCCGGTCGGTCTTCTTCCCTATGCCAAGGTTCCCGTGTCGGCGTCGTTGGGCCTGTATGTCGATGCGCTGGTCCATGCGGTGCGGGTGCTGGACTGGGGTCTCGTGAATCAATGCGTGGTAGGCCGCAACGGGTGACGGCATGGGCGCTTATCAACAGGACTACTGGGAACGCGCGGCGCTCGATCGGCTGAGGGGATAGCGGCGCGAGGAAAGACAGTGCGTTGAACTGCGTCCTGCATCGCTTACCTGTTTTCCATTATGCATTATGCCCCTGCGTGACAAGACTCATCATGGATGTCCCCAGAACCAAAGCAAGAAAGCCCGAAACGCGCAAGACCGGCGCGGACATGCTAAGATAGCCCTGCGCCGGGGCCTAGTTGCAGCGCCGGCGCAGGCAAGAACGTCAGGCTGTTTCAACCAGCGCGGGTCTCGCAACCTCGGGACGGGCCGCGGTGGGTGGCGATGCCTGATAAACGAGGACCGCGCAGTGCTGGCGGGCAATAGGCGCCTGTATGCGGTTGGCGGACGGTTCCTGCGTAGGTGTGATCGGCGGCGGCCCTGCTGGGACCCTCACCAGCTACTTCCTGCTGGAGACGGCTGAGCGGGTGGGCCTCGCGCTGGACGTCGATATCTATGAGCCTCGGGATTTCTCGCGGCCAGGTCCTGCCGGCTGCAACATGTGCGGGGGCATCGTCTCGGAGTCGCTGGTGCAGCTCTTGGCCGCGGAGGGCATCAATCTGCCGCCTTCGGTGGTCCAGCGGGGAATCGATTCGTACGTGCTGCATACGGACCAACGCCAGATTCGCATGGCGACGCCGGTCGAGGAAATGCGGATTGCCGCCCTGCACCGAGGAAGCGGACCGAAGGGATGTCCGCCTGGCGAGATTGAGAGTTTCGACGGTTTCCTTCTTGACCTGGCGCGCGAGAAGGGGGCCCACGTGCATGCGTGTCGCGTAGACGAGATCGCCTGGGACAATGGATGGCCCGTCATCCGGGCCGACGGTATGCCGGGCAAGCGTTACGACATGATTGTGGGCGCCGTGGGGGTCAATTCGACCGGGTTGAAGCTGTTCGAGGGTCTGGGTTCCGGACTCCGCAAGCCCCACACCGCCAAGACGCTCATATGCGAGATCTGCCTTGGACGCGAGCAGGTGCAGGAGTATCTGGGCAACGCCATGCACGTGTTCCTGATGGACCTGCCCGGGCTCGAGTTCGCGGCCCTCATTCCCAAAGGCGACTACGTCACCGTGTGCATGTTGGGCGTTGGCATCGACCAGAGCCTGGCCGAGCGGTTCATGAACTCACCAGACGTCCGGAGCTGTCTGCCCATCGAGTGGGACGCCAAGAGTTCCGCGTGCCGGTGCCTGCCCCGTATCAACGTGACCGGCGCCAAACCGTGTTTCGCGGACCGCGTCGTGCTGGTGGGCGATTGTGGCGTCTCGCGACTGTACAAGGACGGTATCGGCGCGGCTTATCGAACGGCCAAGGCGTGCGCGGTCACCGCCATTTTCCGGGGGGTTTCGAAGGACGATTTCCGCGCCCATTATTGGAAGACGTGCCGGCGTCTGGAATGGGACAACCGGCTCGGCAAGGGCCTGTTTCTGATGTCGGTGTTTTTCCGGAAGCTGCGCTTCCTTCGTCGGGCCATGCTGCGTATGATCGAGAACGAGCAACACGCCGCACCAAAGCACCGCGCTATGAGCACCGTCATGTGGAACACGTTCACCGGGAGTGCGCCGTACCGGGACATCGTGTTGCGGAGTCTGATGCCGGATTTTGTGATTCCGTTTTCGATGGAGTGTGTGAGGGCGCTGCTGGGCGTGGGCAACGGCGGCCCGACGTCCCGATCGGCGCACTGAGTCAGGATAGGAATACTGGGGACCCCAACCGCGGAGACCTGCGATGCGCATCGGAGCACTCGGAAAGACCTACGAAGATGGCCAGTACATCACCAAGCAGGGGGAAAGCGGGCAGTGCATGTACATCGTCCAGCAGGGCTGCGTGGAAGTGGTGGTCGAGGGTCGGGAAGGCGAAGTCGTGTTGTCCCGGCTCGAGATCGGCGACGTGTTCGGCGAGATGGCCCTGTTTACGGGGAAACCACGGTCGGCCAGCGTTCGCGCCCAGGGGAGCGCTCGGGTACTGACCGTCGACAAGAGGGGATTCCTCCGACGGGTCCACGAAGACCCGTCGCTGGCCTTCCACATTCTGCAGCGTATGTCCGAGCGCATCCAGGCGCTCGACGAGGAAGTGGTGCGATTGCGGAGCCGGCAACCGTGACGCAAGGGCCCGTAAGCGCCGCCCGGAGTAACCCGCCCAGGGAGTGCTGCGCTGATGGTGTTCCAGGTCGCCTATAGTCCTCGGCGGGCCTTTGACCGCCTGAAGACCACCGACGTGCTCGCCTTGGCCGTAGCCTTGTTGATCGTGCGCTGGGTGGTGACGCCCCTCACCACGGTCCTCAGCATGTACCTCTACAACAGCCCCATGCTCTTCGGGGCCCCGTTCGGGATGTCGGAACGCACCTACCGCTTCTACCAGATCTTCTGGTACGGACCGTACGGCGTCCTCATCATGCTTGCCGTCATCCTGGCGCTGTTCGCGATGGCCCGGCGCTGGTACGAGGTCCCAGGCGTCACCCTGCGCAAGACCTTCGAGGTCGTCTCTCTGTCGTTTTTCACGCCGTGGCTGCCCAGCATCCCAGGCGATTGGATTCTCGTGGCCACGGTAGACGCCCGGCCTGGGTTCCTGGTTCCCTTTCATCTGGCGATCCTGGCATGGGAGTGTGCCCTCGTCTACATCGGCTTTCGGCGGACCTTCGGGCTGGGCCCGAAGCCATCTGCATTTCTGGCGTTCACGGCCGGCGGCGTCTTCCTCGCGTTGGGCGGCCTCTTGATCCGCTAGCTCGGGCCCAGAGACCCCCGTGACTTGAAACGAGACCTCACGAAGGGAAGCCTCAAACAGGCCGGTCCCTCGAGGATGGAGGATGCAGCATGAAGGAGTTCTTGGCCCTCATCGTCATGCATTGGCTCCTCAGCCTCCTCGGGCTGTTGGTGGTTGCCGGCGTCGTCTACGGCGCCATCCGCAAGTTCCGGCAGGCTGCCCGCGCGAGCAAGCCGTTCGAAGGGCTCGCCAAGCGCCTTGGGCTCACCTACAATGGCGGGGGTCTCGGCTGGCTCGGCCGCCTGAAGCTCGTCTCCGAATACAGGTACATCCTCGCCTGTATCCAGGACCAGATCCAGACCAGGCACAAACGGCGCAAGAGGTCCGCGTCGTTTCCCCTCCCTGCCAACATTCTCGAGGGGGTCTTCGAAGGCTGCCGGGTCTGCGCGTTCCAGTTGGGGCAAGCCGCTGGCAGCATCGGCAGTGTCTTCATCCTCGAGCATGAGCGTTCCTTCCCGGAGCTGCGCATCTACCCCGAACAGAAGGGCCTCTTGGGCGCGGAGTCGCGAACAGACATCGACCTGGATTCCGTCGAGTTCACCAATGCTTTTGTGGTGAAGTCGCCGGACAAGCGCTTCGCCTACGATATCTGCCACGCGCGTATGATGGCGTACCTCCTCGAACACCCGGATTCCTTCCTCGTCTTCAAGAAGAACTGCTTCCTGCTCTGGTTCCCGGGGCCGTTGCGCCCCGAAGACGTCGAGCCCCGGCTGCGTCGTCTCGTCACCATACGCGGCCTCATCCCCGAGTATCGCGAAGGGGTCGAGACGGAAACGACCCGGAGCCGGGCCGTGGCCGAGACCGCACGCCGCCTTCGCATGCGGTTGCGTCGGTGGGATCCCACTATCGACAACCCGTTCCGCTCGCTGAAGCAGTTCCAGATCATCCTGGACCGGAACTGGCTCCACATCCTCGAGGCGGCGTACCAGGACCGTACCTATCACATACTCGACTATCTCCCGGTGCGGGCGGATCTGTTGGAAGACGCGCCGCCGCTGAATCGGGCTTTCGACATTGCGCCCGTTGACGCCAGGGGCTTCACCTACTTCACCTGCGAACTGCCCCAGCCATGCCCTGCGCTAGCCATTTGTCCTGAGTCCGCCGTCACCTTCAAGCTGTTCGCGCGGGACGTCCAGTTCGGCGGCAACCCAGTGGCCGCGCGGTTCTCCGACACCTTTGTGGTCACGTGCAAGGACGAACCATTCGCACGGGCCTTCTGTCACCACGGCTTGATGGACTACCTCCTGCGCCATCCCGAACTGGCCATAGAAATACACGAGCGTCTGCTGGCCATCTCTGTGGGCCTCTTCAAAGCCCTTCCGACGGAGCAGTTCGGAGCCCGCCTGCGACAACTCGAGAAGATCTACCAGTTGATCCCAGGTAGACTTCTCCTCATGAAGGCGCCTGGGGGCTCACGCAGCGCCATCGTGCACGAGGACCAGCACGAACCGCCGCATCCCCCAGACTCGGAGCCGCCCCCGCTCATACTATAGCCCCCAGCGTTGCACCTCCAATCTGTTTTGGCTCTCTGTTCTCACGTACCGATAGCCCCGAATCCCAAATCCGTGGTATAAGGAACTCGTGGACATGTCATGACCTCCATCCAAAGTTCAATGACAGCCTTTGGATAGGTCAACGTGTCCGCATTCTTCAACTCCAATGTGCGCGAGAACCACATGAGCTGGAGATAACGAAAAGGAATGGACCGATGACTGAGGAGAACAAGCCAAAGCGTAGCGGAAAAGGAAAGGCGGCGATGGAGTCTTCATCCCCCGGCCCATTGTCTTCCGAAATCCTGATCTATCAGACGGAAGACGGCCAAACCCGCCTCGAAACGCGAATGGTGGGCGAATCAGTCTGGCTATCCCTCACCCAGATGGCGGAGTTGTTTCAACGCGACAAGTCGGTTATCTCCAGGCACATACGCAACATCTTCCACGAGGCCGAACTTGAGCGCGAAGCAACTGTTGCAAATTTTGCAACAGTTCAACGAGAAGGTAACCGCGAGGTTACTCGCGAGGTCGAATTCTTCAATCTCGACGTCATCATTTCCGTAGGCTACCGCGTGAAGTCCCACCGCGGGGTTCAGTTCCGGATTTGGGCGACCCAGCGCCTTGCCGAAGAGGCGGAAGAAGGACGGTTGACGAGGTGATCTTCAGCTTCGGCTAGTCATCGCCCGCGCCGGCGATGCTCCCCACGATAGTCGCCACCGCAGGTATCACGGGGGCCGTGCCCCCGTTGGCCCCGACGTAGCGGATGAACTCGACGTGTCCATCCATGTACAGCACGTTGCAGCCGCCCGGAATATGGTTGAAGGTTGATGTGCCGGCCCCGGTTCCGATCAGGTCAAACATGATGAAGATATCGCTCTGGGCTTGGGCGGATGCCGCGGGATTGTTGATGTCCGTGATCAGGAACCGTTCGATGCCCTCCCGCAACCGATAGATCATGTTGCCCCCGCCGTTTCCGTAGCCCGCGCCGGGGGTCTCCCCGCCGATGTCGACGTCTTTGTCGGCCTCCCGCTGCGCCAAGTCCCCTTCTTCACCTACAATGAGCGGCGCAACGACGACGAACACCGCGTTCAAAGCGGCGCCGAGCTGGATGGGGACCGCGTCGAGCTCGAAACTCCCTGCGAACAGGGTCATCGCGGCCGCCAAGAACGGGTAGGCCATGGGATCGGTCATGTCGCCGTCCAGGCCGTCAAAGACCCATCCGAGGTAGGCGTAGCTTGCGCATATGCGGCGGGGCTTGTAGTAGAAAAGCGGGAGCCCGTCGTCCGCATAGAAGTAGTCCCTCTTATCGTCCGGGTCTGAGGGACACAGCGCAATCATGGGATCGGTCAGATACTCGGGGTAGATCGCATCCACCCGCGGGCCGGCGCCTACGTCCACGTTGGGCGTGTCATCGTAGCTCCCATCCGCGAAATAGTAGTCGATCACCTGCAAGGGCGGATACCGTTCCCCTTTGGACTCGTTGGCGTACATCTTGTACACCAACCCCCACTGCTTGAGGTTGTTCTGGCAGCTCGCGCGCCGTGCCGACTCGCGTGCCCGCGCCAGGGCCGGCAGCAGTATGGCAGCCAGAATGCCGATAATGGCTATCACAACCAGAAGCTCAATCAGCGTGAAACCCCTTTGTCCGCTTTTCATGCCCTTCTCCTTTCATTCCAAGGCAAGGATAGAAGCAAACACCGCCAGTCCAAAGCGTATCTGCAAGATGTAGAGGAAGGCAAGCACGTCTTTCGGGGGCGACGAATCAGGTATGGTGTCCTCAGAATCACCAGAAGCAATTCAGAATCAATCCGAATCAACCCGAACTCGTCTCCGCGCTCCTCTGCGTTCTCCGCGCCTCTGCGTTGGGGTGTCCTCTGCATGGGGTCGTCTCCAACGCAGAGGCGCGGAGAACGCAGAGGAGCGCGGAGGAGGGACTCGCGTCAAGAAGGGGGCCGTCAAGGAGCGTCAAGAAGGAGTCAGAACTTGGATCATGAGACTCGCTTTCCTGCGGCTGCATCGTGAGGCGGTTCTTGCTTGATGGTTCCCGCGTTGCACTCCGGCCTCATGGGATTCCATGTCAAGCTGTTCAGGTATCTTGCCTCGGCGCCGGCGCGTCCGGCGGCGGTTTGGTTGGGGTTGTGGCGCTGGCGTCGGTGTCGCCGGAGAGCTTGGCTAGGCGCTCGGGGAACTCGACGCCGCCGATGTCTTTCATGACCTGGAGGATGGGGGGCATGGTCTGGGCGAGGCTGTGGAGGAAGTTGGCGGTGCTCGAGGAGCCGTCGCGGTTGCCGTGGTCCCAGACGACGATCTTGTCGAACTTGATCTTCGAGATGGCCTCGGCGGAAGTCAGCGCGAGGGTGTCCATGTGCTCGAGCATGAGCATCTGGAAGGCCTCGTGGGATCCGCCGCAGGCCTCGATGATGCGCTGTAGGCCGTCGCCTTTCTTGGCGAGGATCTCGTATTGGCCTCTGGCCTCGGCCTCGAGCTTGGCAAAGATGGCGGCGGCCGCACCCTCGGCCTCGATGCGGCGGCGTTCTTTCTCGGCCTCGGCATCGACGATGGTCCGGGCCTTCTGGGCCTTGGCGGGGGCCTCGAGCTCGGCGCGGCGTTCGGCCTCGATGCGCTGGGCGTCGGCCACGGCCGCCTTGCTCATCGCGAGGTATTGGGCCTCGAGCACGGCGGCCTCGGCCTCGCGCTTGCGCGTCTCGCCAACCTGGTAGGCGTCGGCCTCTTTGACCTGGAGGTCGGCGTTGACCGCGGCGATCTTGGCCTTGGCCAGGTTCTCGCCCTCGATAGCGAGCGAGTTCGCCTGGGAGACGGCGATGCGTTTGTCGCGGTCGGCCTCCCTGATGCGCGTCTCCCGCTGGTACGCGGCGCTCTGCTCGCCCACCTGCTGGTCGCGGTCGAGCTCGGCCACCGTCACGGCCTGCTCTTTCTCGGCGTTGCGGACACCGATCTCGCGCATCTTGGTGGCCTCGGCCACCTGAACCATCTTCTCGCGCTCGGCCTCGGCCACCCGGATTTCGCCCTTCTTCTGCTCGTCGGCCACGTCGCCCCGCGCCTGCTGGATGGCCTGAGAGGCGGCCTTCTTGCCGATGGCCTCGATATAGCCGGACGAGTCGGTGATGTCGGTGATGTTGACGTTGATGAGAACGAGGCCGATCTTGCCAAGCTCCGGCTCGAGCGAGTCCTGGATGTTCTGGAGGAACTTATCGCGGTCGCGGTTGATCTCGTCGATCCGCATCGAGGCGATGACCTGGCGGAGTTGGCCGAAGATGATGTCCTCGGCCTGCTTCTTGATTTGGGCGATGTTGAGGCCGAGGATGCGGATGGCGGCGTTCTGCATGACCTCCGGCCGGGTGCCGACGGCCACGGTGAACACGCTGGGCACGTTGACGCGGATGTTCTCCATGGACAGCGCGTCCTTGAGCGGGATCTCGATCTGGCTGGGCTCGAGGCTGAGGAAGGCGTAGTTCTGGATCAGGGGCCAGACAAAGGTCGCGCCGCCGTGGATGCACTTGGCGCTGACCCCGTGCTCGACCCTGCCGTAGACGACCATGACGGCGTTGCTGGGGCAGCGCTTGTACCGCTTGGCCAGGAGGACGATGAAGCTGAAGAACAGGACGACGACAAAGATGGCGGTCAAACCGAGATACATGGTCTTCTCCTCCGAGCGATCGCGGGCGCGCCCGCGGGCCCAGGCCCGCCGCAGCCCGCGTTTCCCTCTATTCGCGTAACGGGCCGATCTCGACCGTGTCCGGCCCGACCACGCCGAGCACCAGGACGTTCGCCCCGGTCTTGAAGGGCTCGCTCTCCTTGGTGACGGCCTTGTACTCCATGGTGCGGTCTTGGAGTTTCACGGTCACTTGCCCCGCGCCCTCGTTGTTGGGCGGCACGGTGAGATAGACCCGACCGACCGAACCCACCGCCAACTCGATGCGCACGTTGCCTTCGGAGTGCAGCGTGTGCAGCATCCGCATCAGCCACGCCACGACCACCATCGCCAGCATGCCGGCGCACAACGCCACGGGGAACGAGATCAACACCGGCCCGCCGGCGCTGGACACGCTCATGCCCGCCAGGCCGAAGAACGTCACCGCGGCCACGGCGGAGCGCAGACTCAGCATCTGGAAAAAGAGGTTGCTCCCGTGCTCGACGTGGCCGGCCTCGTGGTCGCCCCCGAGATCATGGTCCACCGCGTCGAGGTCATGGTCGCCCGCCCCGAAGTCGTGGTCGCCGCCGAAGTCGTGGTCGCCCACGTCGAAGTCGTGGTCCCCCACGTCGACGTCGCTGTCCCCGACGAAGCCTAACAGGGACAACCCCAACTGGGACAACATCATGACGCCGCCAACAATGGCGCATACCAGGAATACGGTTTCCATCGCCGCTGTTCCTTACTCGGCAAGCGCACCTATCCACGCCTGCAATGTTGAGTACCGCTCAAGGCCCAGTTTATTCGACCTCCCCAAAGCCCAGGCCATTGTGAACCGAAACCGCGCTCCATTTCAACTGTTTGAATTCGCCCGCGCGCTCGGACATCCTTGCCGGCATTCAGGCCGGGGTTGTGGGTCTTGCACACACGAGGAGCGGTCTCCTATTACGCTGGTCTGTCACGCTGGCCGTGCTGTGACTGGCGTGCGCGTACGGGAGCCACGCCGTGCCGGGTAACCCGCTGAAGGGACTGGCGCCGCTCCAGCCTGGCGAGACCCAGCGGGCGCCGTCGGGCTGGACGCTACGCTGCTGGGCAAATCAGGTGGCCCCCACCCCAACCAGAGGAGCAAGGCATGCTGAGCGAAGAAGAAGCCAGCAAAGCGATAGAGCGGACGCTCGAGATGCTGGACGGCGCCGATATCGTGCTCACTCCGGAAGAGCGGACTAACGTCCCAGGTCCCGGATGCTCTCGACGAGGTACTCGAGGCCCTCGGGCGTCAATCGCGGATGGATGGGCAGCGTGACGAGGCGCTCGGCGAGGGCGTCGGCGACGGGGAACTGGCCGGGTCGGAAGCCGCGATTGCGGAAGGCGGTGGTCCAGTGCAGGGGGATGTAGTGGGTGCCAATCTTGATGCCCTTGTCGTGGAGCATGGCGTAGATGAAGTCATCCTTACCCAGGCCGTATTCTTCGGCGTCGATTTGGATCGGGTAGAGGTGGAAGACGTGGGTGCCGCCGGGGGCGACGGCCGGCAGCGTGAGTCCGGGGACGTCGTGCAGCGCGTCGGTCAGGTAGCGGGCGATTTCGATGCGGCGCGCGTTGAGGGCGTCGAGCTTGGCGAGCTGGATGCACCCGATCGCGGCCTGGATGTCCGTCATGCGGAAGTTGTAGCCCGTGTCGTCGAAATCCTGCCACCAAAAACGCTTACCCATCGGGAACTTCGACTCGTCCAGGCGGCAGTACTTGGTGCTTTCGCCGTAGACGCGCGTGCAATGCGAGCGGTATAGCGCGACCCGCTCGAAGAGGGCGGGGTCGTCCGTGACCACCATGCCGCCCTCGCCCAGGGTCGAGATGTTTTTCTGTTCGTGGAAGCTGAAGCAGCCGGCGGCGCCCATGGCCCCGGCCTTGCGGCCGTTGTATTCCGCGCCGATGGCGTGGCATGCGTCTTCGACGACGGCGAAGCCGTGCTCGCCGGCCAACGCCAGAATCGGGTCCATGTCGCAGCATTGCCCGTACAGGTGGACTGGGACGACGGCCTTGGTGTCGGGCGTCAGCTTCTCGGCCAGCCTGTTCGGGTCGAGGTTGTAGGTCGCGGGGTCGACGTCGACGAAGTCGACTTCCGCCCCCAGAGTGGCCGCTGCGCTGGCCGAGGCGATCCACGTCAGCGGCGTGGTCAACACGCGGTCGCCGGGTCCGACGCCCACGCCGAGCAGGGACAGGAATAGGGCCGCGGTACCGTTGCTGACCACCCGTGCGTGGGCGCGGCCGCAATAGGCGGCGAACTCGCGCTCGAAGCGCAGGCATGCCTCGCCGCTGGTGGGGGCGTAGCTGCGGAGCACCTCGATGACGGCCTGTTCTTCTTCGGGGCCGTATTCGCTGCCGAACTTGCTGGCCAGTTCGTGCCGGATCTTGGGTCCGCTCATGATGCGTCCTTTCCTGCGGTGGCGAGCACCAATTCGAGTCCGTCTTCGATCCCCCGCATCGGGGTGTCGAGCACGTCCCGGGCCTTGTGGTTACATAGGGAGGCGTTCAGGGGCCGGGGCGCGCGCCCGGGGATGTCGACGGGGTCACGGGGCACGACCAACTCGTCGGGATGGCCCAGCTTGCGCGCGATGCGCCGCACCATCTCGAAGCGGTTGCACACGTCGTTGCCAGCGATTTGGAGATACCCGGCGTAGTCATTGCCGGCCAGCTCGAGCAGGGCGCGCGCCGCCGTCACGACGTCCACCGTGCTGCGGATCTCGGTGTCGGGCACGCCCAATTCCTCGCCGCGCTCGAGCACGGGCATCATGCGCGACAGGAACGAATTGCCCGCGCCCAACATCGGCAGGCCCATCACGAGCGACACGCGCGCCACCACGTAGTTGACGCGCAACGCGGCCACCGCGTGTTCGGCCATCACCTTGGTTTCGCCGTAGAAGTTGATGGGCGTCGGCGGGTCTTCCTCCGTGTAGTAGCCTTTCTCGCCGTCGTAGACGTTGTCCGTCGACATGAACACCAGCTTTGCGCGGCTGTCCGCGCACAGGGCAGCCAGCTCGCGCGTCACGCCCGCGTTGACGTGTTCCGCCAGTTCCTGGTTGGCTTGGCAGAAATCTATGTCGGCCATGGCCGCTGCGTGGATCACGGCGTCGGGTTGGATCGCGTGGAACTCGTCGTGAAGGCGTTCGTTGTCCAGGAGATCGAACGAGTGCCAGGTGAGCCCCGGCCGCTCGAACAGCGCCTCCTTCCGCGTCAGCGCGTGCACCTCCCATTCCTCGCCCGCCTGGTGCACAATGGCGCCGGCCACAAAGCCGCCGCAGCCGGTAACCATCAGTCGTTTTCTCATCGGTCCATCCCTCTTCAGCGCAATGCCTGCCATTATTTCAGAAAGCACCGCCATCAGGGAAACCGCGCCGTGGTCGCCGGGTAGGACATGTACCGCCGGCATCTTGCCGGCTGCATCGCGGGCGAGACACGCCGAAATGCGCGCTCGGCTTGACTTGGTGCGTCGTCACAACGAGAATGGGCCGGTCTTGGATAGGAATCGTGAGCCCAGGAGGCGCTGATGATAAACGCGTTATCCATAGCCGGCGTGGTCTTGCTGGGGCTGTTGGGTGGAACATCGTTGAAGGAGCTGCCGCTGAAGCCGCCCAAGCACGGCGGGGTGTACGTGGTGGCCCATCGTGGGGCGCACCAGGGCGTACCGGAAATCACGAGTATCGCGTATCAGAAGGAGATAGACCTGGGCTGCGACTTTGACGAGATCGACCTGAGCACGAACAAGGACGGCAGCGAAGT
>Ga0114930_10000475_pt1 | contig 41657 bp, 64 predicted proteins | sample AnhtaG_FD_87300 | JGI IMG/M metagenome (GOLD analysis project Ga0114930, IMG submission 87300) | Deep subsurface microbial communities from Anholt, Denmark to uncover new lineages of life (NeLLi) - Anholt_01485 metaG | ecosystem: Environmental > Aquatic > Marine > Oceanic > Sediment | place... | reverse complement strand
ATTATCTGAAAATGGACTTGGCAATGTTAACCTACTGTTCAACGTTATCAGTAATAGGTATTACCTGATTGACCATAACCTTTCTTTCTTCCACAATTACGAGCAGGAAGAGTTCCGGTCACATGTTTACTGTCCAGATAATAGAAATTGGACATATGATTTAGTTGATTTACAAGAGTTTAGAGACAGGTTAAGAGGTGCACTCCTGTCTTTTGATGCAATGCTCAATACCATTCCAGATGATTGGAAGCTTGAAGATGATGCATCTCAAATTGAATTCGTGGAGTTTTTGAGGTCCACCCTTGAAAGAGCAGTTAATGAAGATTTCTGGAGCACTTTAGAATGATAACCCCTTGTTTATATAGCATAATTAGATTTATGCCATTTGCAGAGACTGAAGAGTTTGCAAATGTAGGGATCATTTTGTGTGCACCAAAGCAAGGGCAGATTTTTTACAAACTAGCAAACGGAAACGATGCGAGAGTTAAGACATTTTTCCGAGACGACAGAATTTACCCCGCATCTAAAGATGCTTTAGTCGCCGAACTTAAGTTCGCGCGTGACAATCTTACCTATTTTGCAACTGCTGAAAAGATATCAACTTTTTTCCACTCATTTGTGGCTGCACGTGAGTCTATTTTTCAGTTCAGTGATGCGCGTATCATCATGGCCGACGCGCCTGCTACGATGCTTGAAGCTCTATATGACCGGTTTATAAATCTATGATTTGTTGAGACTTCATACGTCCCACAGTGAATGTATGGGTTTGTAAATTTGATATGATCTGTGAGTCGTCAAGTCTTGACATTTTCTTAATTAGGCAATTTTTTCTTGCTGAAAATTACCTTTGAGGTAAACTTCACTCAAGCTCCTATATGTGGGCTTATGAGGAGATCAAAATGAAATACTTACGTTGCATGGCCTATCATCAGGGCGGCGTTTTTGTTGCTGCTTGTTTGGATTTGTCTTTAGCGGCGCAAGCAGACTCAATGGAAGAAGCAATGCATAAGCTTGAGCTTCAGATCAATGACTACCTTGAAGAGGCAGTTTCTGATCCAAAATATGCTCAAGATATGATTTTCAACCGTAAAGCGCCTGTTTCAATGTGGCTGAAGTACTGGTTTATCGCATTCCGTATGTTTTTCTCACGAAAACAAGGGAGAGCGTCTCTGTTTAGTGAACCTTGCAAAGTTACTTGCTAAGGCATCATAAATGCTCTTTGCCAAGAAACTTACCCCACTTAAATATGACGAAATAATCTACGGATTGAGATTGCTTGGCTTTCATATGAAGCCGAAAACTGGCACCTCTCATGAGCAATGGATCAAGGTTACTGAAGGTAAGAAATTTCTGGTGACTGTAGATAAACATCATGCACCGTTTTCAAGAGATCTTATAAAATCAATGGCCAAGCAGGCTGGTATCAACGACCGCAAGTTTCACGCTTTATGTCGCGGTAACGCAACACTGAAAGATTTAGGGTTGCAACCAATTGAATAGTCCTTGTCATTGTGTTAAAAACCAACCCACAACGGTTGGTTTTTTTATGCTTGCGATTCGTCCAAGGTAAAACCCCTGACGCTTACATCACCGGACAGTCATCAAATTCAAGCGTTCGCATATCGTTTACAGCATGCGTTACCACACCAAAAATCCCGTCGTTATCATCTGCGGTTTCAAGATCTATTCTCTCTGTGCGACCATCGTCCAGCCGCTCAAAATGCCGGTAAGGGTGCAGCCGAAATCTCCGCAGGTGGAATTCACCCGCCAGGCAACACACTACCACTGAACCATCGCACGGTGTCAGCGAACGATCGATGATGAGCAATGCCCCCTGCGTTATTCCGGCACGCCAGTACGTGTTACCGGAGCGCATAAAATATGTGGCATGCGGATGCGCGACGAACTGCTTATCGAGAGATAGCCGGTCTTCGATGTAGTCCTGTGCTGGCGAAGGAAACCCCATGATCAGATTCCCCCATTCGGGTTAAACATAAACCAGAGTCGGTCCTCTCCGTGATGCGGAGTGATGTCGCGAAAATTACGGGTATGCGACTTGATCCAGTCGTTCGCCTGCGCAAGCGTCCACTCAAAATTAACGGCTGCAAGCTGGCGCACAAACTCGCTTGTCGTGACAACGCGACGGCCAGATGGCTCGACATGAATGGCCTGACGAAAAGCGAAAGGAATATCCTGGCGGCGCGGCATGATCTGAACCTCTTAATGTATACTGTATTAATATACAGTAGTTAGTTTTGAAGCACAGATCAATACCGCTTCGTTTTGTAGGAACCAGTAAAAGACTGGTTTTCTTTTGGCGAAAAAAGGTTAGGAAGGAAAAATATTTATCGCTTATGCTTGAACTACTAGCTTTGCGGGACCGGCCATCTGTACCCGCAGTAAGAGCATTGAAAGTAATAACGAGTAACTCCGCCTAAAGTTTTTGTAATAACACCTACGGTGCCGACTTCTAAGCAGTTTGGACAGGTACCTGGAGGGGTGATGGCCTGGGCTTGTTCCGGGCTTTGTGTTTGATCTGTCATGTTAACCACCATATTTTTCATCAAGCGCATTAAGATCAGACGCATACTTTTGATTAAGCGCCTGTAATCTGCTGCGGATTTCAGCTTTTTTTGTAGGTTCATTGCTGCCGTAAAAAAGACCAGCATTCAGATATTCATTCGCTAACTTCAGCTTATTTGCATCGTATTCGTCATTTATTACGGCAAGTTCAACTTCGTAAAGGTCTGACATGGTCGGTGACTGAGGCGCATTCGGATTAGTAAAAACATCATTTTCATATGACCATCCAATCCCTGCCGCAACAGTATCAACATTGACCACGAGATCATCTGCAAAGAGCTCCTGTGCTGTTGTATCGTCATTGCAAACGAATACATTTTCAACAATTCCGCCTTTAATCAACGCATATTTATGCATTTATGCATACTCCAGAACAATTACAATACCATTAGCGCCGTTAGCGCCTGCTGCTGCCGAATTGGAATATGAACCAGCCCCAGCAGAGGCGGCGCCCCCAGAACCGTATCCCGTTCCGGGAAGTGCTGTATAACCAGCTATCCGAGCATTGCCGCCCCTTCCCATTTGTGAATCACCGCCGACGCCAGATCTGACCGCAGATCTGTTACTGGCTACGACCTCTCCTGAATAACCTCCCGCGCCAGGAATGTTAACGGCTACGCTTGTACCCGTACATGCAGACGTTGCAGCATGTCCATTAGAAAATGTGGGAGTGACCAAGTGTGAATCACCTTGCGCGCCACCGAGGCCGCCAGGGGCGACGATATATGAGCCGAATGAACTCGACCCGCCATTTGTTCCCACGCCGGCAGGTGAGCCAGTACCGCCAGCGCCAACCGTTACGGGAACAGTAGTCACACCAGTTAAATCAATCAGCCCGGTCTCGCCGTATGAACCGGCATCGCCGCCATGACCCGCAGAAATATAGCCACCGGAGTTAGCAACAGAACCACCGCCTGCACCGCCAGCGCCCTGCACAAGAGCTCTGCCTTTTACTGCGCCAGCGGTTTTCGTATATGTACCTGAAGAGGTGAATACCTGAATATTGACCAGTCGCCCGTGGCCATCCCCTAACCCAAGATATGTGAGAAGGTTTGGAACAGAAGACTGCCCGATAACATCACGCCCGACTGATGTCAGATCGGTCAGCGCTGCTGTATCCTCTCCATTAAAGTACGCCAACTTATTAGCTACACCGGTTAGCGCTGCAATGGCTGTCAGGGTTGCATCTTTGGTCTGGAATAGTATCTGCAAAGCAGAAAGAACTTGCGCATTATTGTTGATATCAAGTGTCAGCCCACCTGTTTCAACGATGTGAGCCAGTTCTTCCTGTATGGCATTAAATGCGGTGGCGCGCAGCCGGGTTGCCGCAACGCCACCCGCAACGCTGCCATCGGTATATTTACCATCAGAGGTTGCGGTAACCTCTACCTGCCCGATTCGGAGCATAGATAATCCTCACTTGTTTAAGCGATATGTCGTGAAACAGATATGTCGATTACGAATAGCTGAAAATAATATTCAGATGGGAGGGGGCTATTTTGCTGATGGAACACTCAAGCTGTTTATTCCCCCAGGAAGCAAGCGGGTCACCGCAATAAGCACCACCCGCGACGGCATAGTTGATTGTCGTTTCCGGTGCATTGATCCGCCAGGTGAAAGGCCACTCGTCACCATTCAGGGCATCACCGCAGACAGACATCCCAGCCATCGCCGGGCGGAACTGCGTGATGGTGATCGTGTAGCCCAGTGCCGCGGCAACCTGCACATAATAACTGCGGTTCAGCCCGCCGTTGTTGATGAGTTTTGACACGACTGCACGCTGCCGATCGCGGATACCACCAATTTCACTGATGGCACAGTCATCAGGCAGCCCCAGCGTACTCTCCCACTCCGATAACATGATCGTTGCCGTTGGCGGAAATGTCCCCGACAATAGGCGCTGAGAATCTGCATCTGAACGCTGAAATGAACTGGCCAGCGCGCGCAGGACTGCCGACTGTACAGATGAAGAGGCACGGGGCCAGGCTCTGCCCGGCGGCATCAGCGCCTGGAGTGCCGCAGTATAATTATCAACCGAAAACGGACTCATACAAAACTCACCGTCCCCAGAACGGGGATCTCGCCAGTGTTAAATGTGATATTTGCCGCCGGCGAGTTGAGGATATACCCCGCCGTTCCGCTAATACTGCTGATCGCCAGATTGATGTCAGACAGGTACACAATCCCTGTTCCATCCGGTTGCGCAGCATCAAAAAACAGGTCTGTCAGCGCCGTTTTGATGGCTGCGACGATGGTACTGTCTGCATCGGTTAATCCTGCGATGACCAGATTGATAGTTTTCTGAATGGGTGAGCAGACGAAAACGATCGCCGTGTCGGTCTGTCGGGGGTAAATATAATCGGCGACTGCAAGCTGATCCCCGGTGGCCTTTACCGCGCCCCAGTCCTCAAGCTGTGAGATACCATCTGTACCCACCGGGAAGCCACCATTGCTGTTGTTGTCGCACATGATATACACGCCAACAGTGCCCGCACCATTGAGGCGGCGCTTTACCCAGGCGCGCGTGACACCGGAAACCGCCTGCGCCCAGGATTTATAATCTGCATCACTGCCACCCTGGGGAGGATTCTGAAATGCCAGCAACCCTCGGCTGCGAAAATCCTCTTCATCTTCAATATCTGCTCCACCAGTTGCGGCCACCAGCAGAGTTACCTGATTTTCGATTCCCGGCGCGTTTGAATCAAGGGTCAGAATGGTTCCGGCGGCGGCGTTTCCACTGGCCCCGCCGCCCGTCACATCATCGCTGATGTCCGGGAGCACCGCCGTTACAGAGGCTGTGCCATAACCTGTTGTGGTGATGATCAGCTCTGTATCCGTTGTGTACTGATAGCCGTCTGATCGGTTGAGAACAGTACCAGCGGGCAGGATGGCACCAACAGTTCCTTTCGCCTGGGCAGAAGGTGACTGTGCGGCGCTGGCCGGTTTACGGTAAACACTCTTCATCGCCATCCAGCCCGCCAGATTTTCATCCGTTGCATTGAATGGCGTGGACTGTTTTGCGATGTAATCCAGATAGGCATAGTGCAGATGTGCCATACCGGCATCCATGTCCGCCAGCACCTTCAGGTTGGAAAAACGCAGCAACTGACCAACGGCTTCAAGCTCAGACTGCATAAAGGCGCGGTTCTGATCACGCAGCTCCGATAATGTGGCTCGTTTAAACGGCATTTATCTGTGACTCCCACACCCAGTAAAATTGTAATGTTTCCCACGCATTGTTTTGTGGGATCAGGTAGCGAATAAAGAGATTGAGCCGGTTCGGGTACACAATCCGGGCAACCGGCTCCACCTGTATTACCACACCATCATCGACGAGCCATTTCAGGGCTTCCCGTGCATATTCCTCGCTACGCAATGCCACCTCGCGGGTGAGTTTTTCACGCCGGATTAACCACAGACGGGAGCCAAGTTGGCTGTCTTCTGTCGAATCCCCCCACCAGCCCCGGCGGTCATTATCTTCATACGGATCATCAGCACGGGCCACGCGATCGGTGAACAGACTGATGATGACGGCAGTCTGAAAATCATCGCCGCTGGCAAGCGCGCCGGGGTTTTCCAGCCAGTCGGCGTGAAGCTCATCGACATTCCAGAGACTTTTAATATCAGCCATCGACAGGACTCCCGGTTATTTCCGACGTGACAGTGCTGCTTCCACCCTGCACGTTTTCAACGTCGTGCTTATGCTCGTTATAGGCGTCACGCAACTGTTTAAGGGTGACAGAATTGGTGTCGCAGTTATCGATGATATCCCCGGTACACAGGAGTTTCGGGGTGATAAATTTAGCCGTTTCGGTTGCGGTCGCGGTCAGGTTTCTGGCGTTATTAATCGTCACATCCTGCCCGGCCGCCTCGATGGTTATTCCGCTTTCGGTGAGCAGTATCGACATCGCCCACTGGTTATAGACGACCGTTTCGCCAGGATTTAATCCGGTATGGCGATAACCCTGATGGCCGGAGGCAATGACCACCGGGCTGGAGCGATCACCACCAACAAAAGCGATTACCACATCGCTGCCGACAGGCAGGCCGGAAGAGAAACCAAAATCGAGCAGGCGGTGCGCGCTGGCGACTTCCAGCGGCGTCTGGTACTGAATTTGCTGCGCGGCACCGGCATCATTCTGCCCGGTCACCCTGCCAATGCCGAACATATTCGCGATACGCGTCATTAAATTTGCCATGTCTTCCTCACTGGTTAAGCCCGGGAATGACCTGGTAAAACTCATAGGGCTGGACGGAGAATGCCGCGGGGGGCATCAGTGAAAGCTGGGCATGCGTTCCGCGCTCATCCCGTAAAAATGTCACCTCAGCGATAAGCAATTCCGCATTTTCCAGTTGCAGTGTCGGGAGGTTCACCGGGATCAGGGTATTGGGCTCCCACAACTTCCCGGCGCTGTCACGCCAGCTGTCGATGGTGACATTCAGTTGCTGCGCCCTCCCGTACCGCCGGTTCATCTCCCAGTCGATACAGTTTTGCGCGCGGTCTTTCGCCAGCATGGTGGATTCGACCAGAATGATGCGTTTGCGGTAGCGCATACTGGCGGCATCAGGATCGCGCGCCGTCGCCAGCGTGACCGAATCATACGCCGAGCCCGGCGCCCAGCCGGAAATAGGAGACACACCGAGAGAAACACCGACATAATCGGAAAAACGGTCGGCCATCGATTTGCGGTAATACGCATCCTCGATGTTCACCCCCTCCGCCACCCCGCTGGCGGCTTTCTTCGTTCCCACGCGGGTAAGTAACAGACTGCCATCGGGTTTGTCGTAATAAAGCAGTGCCGCCCAGCGGCAGACCCGATCAATGATCTCCTGCGGCGATTCCCCCCAGTTAATCGTGAACTGAGGAACCGTCTGAAGATCACTGACATCACAATTAACTTTAATCCCGTAAAACGACGCCAGGCGCGTGGCGATGTCCATCACAGTGCAGTTGCTGATAACGTTGTTTGGCCACTCCGCTGAGCAGTCAACAAGATCCTCGCACTTCCCTCTCCCGGTCGCCCGTATCTCATGTCGGGTCCGGTTTAATGAAGGGGCCCAGTCGTCAACATACCCGGTGATCACCAGGTCACCGCCAATTTTTACAACACAGGTATCCCCCTCTTTTACGAGCTGCTTTCCGGCGCTTCCGGGGTAATAGTCCATCAGCCCGAGATCAAAGTCGGAGGGAAAACGCTCAATTCCCCGCGTGACGCGGACTGAATCCCACCCGGAAATGATTTTCCCGTTAACTTCCAGCGTCACTTCATCCGTCATTTGCGAAGCACCTTCATTTTTGTGGGCATAAAGGCAGGATGCGGAACGGACGTGCCGGCGATCAATTCACCGGCGCGCCCGGCATCCTGATACAGGCGGTTAGCCAGCGTGAGTGCGGGAAGGGAAGCCCCTGAACTGAATTCAACCAGGTCAACAAGCCCCTGCGATGTGGTGCCCATTGTCGTGATAAATGACTCACGAAGATCGAGGAGTGCCTGATAAATATCGTCATCACCACGATCCGCCGCTTTCACCAGCGCCAGATCAAGCTGAGCAGAGACACGCTCTGTGAGTGCGTCGGCCTCATCGCGGCTGCCCGGACTGGCAGAAACCGCGGCGGTAACCATCGCGCCGGAGCACAGCACCAGAATGACCGTGTTTACGCTGTCGGCGACAGCCTGATCCGCACTGGCCTGCTGGTATTGCGTGCTCAGCGAGTTTGCCAGCGTTTCCAGCGCGCGCAGGCGTTCGTTTACGCCGCCAGTGGCATCCAGAACTGACCGGACCACATCACTGACACGCTGCACAAACTCGTCAATGGTGGTTGAATTATTCAGGGAGGTAACCCCGGCGGTAATGTTCTGTCTGTCCATAATCGCGCGGGCCATCGTCTGCTTAACAAGCGCACCGGGATCACTGGCGTCGTCCGCATCAGTTTGTCCGTTTGCTCCCGACACCCCTCCTGTTGTCCCCTGGCTGTAGCGGCCATAACGGGTATTACCGAATGTCGATTTCAGCGTGTTGCCAATATTGGTCACCTCGCTGATGGTACTTTCAACGGTGTTCGACCAGAAAGCGATCGTGTTTTTGATGGTTTTAATGCCCTGGGTAACGCCACGGATTTCGCTTTTTATTCTGGCTGTGGCACTGAGTACGGTGGTGCTGGCCAGCTTCAGATAGTTGGTTTTCACCGCCGTTGCGGAGGCTGTCGTTGTCGTGACAGCAAACACCTTTAGCCCGGACTCGATACAGGTCAGCGTAAACTCGAAGGATCTGCCGCTGCTCAGGCTTTCGCCAATCCGCAGGCCATTTTCAGGAATAGATACCGTCATTTCACCGAGCGTGGGGTGAATAAGCGTACCGGCATCCTTTGTTTCGCAGGCGGCGATTAACGCCAGGCGCTGCTGAATAACATCCCCGCCGCCATAGACCACACTGTCCTGAATGATGAAGCCACGAACAGTGATTTTTCGGACGCCCCGCCCCATATCTTCTATCCATGCGGTATCACGGTAGGGATATTCATGTACAGCAACGCGCCTGCCGTGGCTCGTTTCCCCGGCAAGTACCGCGAAGGAAACGCCGCGAAAGCTGGCCTGCCGCAGGGACTGATACCAGGGGGAGGAGCCCGAATCCGTACCCAGCAGCGATGAAAGTGCGTCGGTAACAATTGCCATCGGTTCTCCGGAAAGAAAAAACCCGCCATAAAAGGCGGGTCTGAGGTCAGTTATTATTCATGGGGAAAACAACACGACCGCCATTATTGACCGTTGCACTTTTACGTGCACCCGTCTGGTCGTTTGTAATGGTCACATCCAGTTTCATTGGATTATCGTCAAAGGCCGTTTTAATAGCCTGGCTGATATCCCCACCAGCACCAGTGCCGCGCTGCTGTGCGAGGATGTTGCTGTCCCTGAGTCCGCTCCAGCGGTCATCAAAAATAGCGCTACTGACACCCGCATCAAGCTGATCACGGCTAAAAGGCTGAGTCCCGTTTTCATGGCTGATCATTGCCGACATCAGACTGCGCAGGACGGCTGGATCATGAAGATTCACGCGATCCTGAGCCTGGTACCCCGTCGCTCTGGAGACATCATCAATGTAAGCGCGGGTGTTATTCTCGGACGACGGTGCATACGTATGAAGAATGCCACTGATGGAATTATTCCCGCGGTCGCCATACAGCATAAGCTGGCGCGCCATTGCCGCCAGGCCATCGGCATCCGAGTCAAACCGGGGAAAACTGCCATCATTTCCGACTGCATTTGGCGCTACGCGGACGTTACCGGGATTGTGGTTGCGCAGACCACGGGCATTATTAGGCTGCTGATCGTAAGGAACCGCTGAAACGCCGGGAACTGGCAGTAAAGCACCGTTAAGATCCGCCTGTAATTGCGCAGCCGCATTAACCGGCCGCATCCATTCGTTATAACGCTGCCGGAATCCGTCGGTCATTACCCCGAAATCAAGACCGACCTTATCCATCATCCCCAGCGACTTATAAAACTCAGGGTTGTTATAGCCCCAGCGTAGCTGATCGGCTTCTTTACCCCGTGTGGCGCCGAGAAAATGTGCCAGGGAGATGCTGTCCAGCCCGTTTGTCAGGATATCTTTAACCCCTTCCAGACCGTCTTTTACTGATCCATCGGACAAAACAGCGCCGAAAATTTTCTGGCTGGTACGATTTTTCAGCCCATCCCATGCTGCACCCAGCTCATTAATGGTCTGGTTAAGCTCGGTAAGCTGGTTATTGATAGCCGGATCAACAGTCAGGCCAAATTTGTCGGATTTGGCCAGCAGCTCTTTCAGGCGGTTTCCTTCCCGCATCAGTGACAGCGTTTCAGGGGTGAGCCCCAGCGCATCCGCCACGGTTTTCTGCATCTCCGGACGCAAGCCGGGAAAAATTCGGGCGATGGACTCAATTGTTTTCAGTACATCAACAGTGCCATTTTTATTTTTAACGATCTGCGCGCCAATCTGTGACATCACCGCCAGCACACCCGAATTATTACCGGCGGCGGCATCGTTGAAGGTTTTAAACAGCCCCTCAACCGACGCATGTGCCGCCTGGCTGTCAGCACCGAGTATCTGCATCGCGCCGGAAAGGCGTGAAAAATCATCGACGCGCATCCCGGCATTTTTAGCGGAAATGTCCAGGTCGTAGGCACTGCGTTCTGCCTGCTTGAGCGCATCGGCGGCGGCAGTACCACCTTTCGCCAGGCCATAGGCGGCTGCACTAGCCAGCCCAAACCGGCCTACAGTGCCACCAAATTTGAGACCAAGCTCACCAACCATTTTCAGCGGGGGAACCATATCGCCAATAAACTGCACATTGTCCCGCGCAGCGCGGGACATGTTCGACAGGCGGCTGGTCAGCCCATCCAGTTTATCATCGGATTCCTGGCCGCCGAATTTGAGTCCCTGCCGGGTTTGCTCAATCTGGGGATTTAGCTTTTTAAGCGCTTCATCAATCCGGATGATCGTCGCTGTGGCCTTATCCCCGGCAGTCAGTTCAAAATCAAACGCGTTACTCATCAGCAGGTTTCCGTCTTATCTGGTTAATACGCTTCGCCTGATTCACCCACCACATCAGACGATCGAGCGTCATCCCCCACGCCCGTTCATCTGACCAGCAAAAATAAGCCGTTACGTCTGCGGCTCGTTCTTGCCAGAGGGTGAGGATCTCCAGGTCAAAAAACCCATGAGAAAGTCCTCGCACTTCCGGTAATCAATAAAATCCATTTTTTGCAAAACACTTTCAGGAATTCCACCGGAAGTCAGTGCGATCAGTAAGCGCATGCCGGCAAGCGAGGATTTTGCCGCCTGCTTTTCGTAGAACTGTTCCGCCTGAGAAAGCGTGGGCGCGCGCAGCGTCAGGGATTCATAACGAATCTTCTGCTTTTCGTCTTCGAACGGAACATCCAGAGGAATTTCTTTGACTCGTTCAATTTCGGCCATAATCAGCTCTCCGTCACATCTGCGCCTTCCCAGCGCACGTCAAAGGTTGCTTCTTCACTTTCAACTTCCTGAACGTTGACCGTCCATAGCTCTTTGCCGATGATCGTCTTGCCGTTGGCCAGTTCCGCAATCACGTTGACGTCAGTCTGCTTGTTGAAGCCGGAAACTGTCGTTCCGCCGCTGTCACGCACCCGACACGAGATATAGCCGACAGCGGGTTTTTCTTTATAGCCATGGACACCATCCATGCCTGTCAGAGAGGAACGATTCACCTTCGATGGGCTGTATTTAAATTGCCCGACGACCATAATTGTCACCCCATTTACAGTGACATAGGCTGTCCCGGCGAGGCGGTTTGAGGTATCTCCTGCCATGGTTATGCTCCTGTGCTCGCCTGGAGGCGGAACTGGTTAAGCAGCGCGAAGATGCGCAACTGATTGATGAGTGTCCCTGGCCACAGGACATCGACACGGTTCGGGTTACTGGCATTCTGCTCAACGATAAGCCCGGCGGCAAACCCGGCGGAATCCTGGACGTATCCCTGTGTCTCCAGCGTCTGGTATTGGGCAATCTGATCCGCGCGAATGATGTTTGGCGTGACGATCGCGGCACCCGGCGCAAAACGCGTACCGTTGGCGGCCAGTTTCATACGTCCAAAACGGCTGGTTACCTGTGTACGCAGAAAGCGAACCACGAAAGCAAGAGTGAACAGCGTTTCAACCTGCAGATAGCTGTCGTCTTCGTCGCCATAGCTGTTTTTCTGATACGTGGTGATCAGGTTTTCAATGCGGACCGTACCGTCATCATCCACCGTGAACGTTGAAATACCGCTGTACAGCAGATTATTACGCTCAGTAAGTTCAAAGCGATCTTTCAGCGCCGGAGCCAGAACGCCGGAAATCGCCAGGCTTTGCAGGGGGCGCCCCGGATCATTGCGCAGGCTTACGGCTGCCGCGCCGGTATAACCCGCCGACCAGACCCACGGTGGAGAGGGTGACTTGTTCACGCCCATCATGGTTTCATGTGGGTTATTACGCGATTCCCCCTTAGTCCCCAGCGTCGCATAGGTGCCGGTCGTTGTGGCAAACGTGTGTCCATAGAGTTGCTTCTCCCATGACCAGCGACCGCCACTGTCGGACAGAAACGCTTTCAGCGCATCAAGGGAGGTGGTGTCTTCGTAGGCGCTGACGATGAAATCAAACGTCCGGTCCTGGAGGTTGGCCAGCGCACCGGTAATATCCGGCGCCCCTGCCCCTCCGGTCATCGGGGTAATCGTCAGAACGAGACCAGCCGGTGTGGCTTCACCACCCGGAGTACCTTCAAAATTCAGGCGGATATCAATGCTGTTACCCTGTGAACCAAGGTTTTTCGCCTTCAGCGTAATGGTGTCGGTCGCCGCTGTGGCAGTAACGGGCAGCGATGTTTTGGCATTAATCGCCGTCGCAAGAGATGCAGCAATACCTGCAACCGTATCCGTCGCCACAACGGTCAACTGAACACGAATGCCTGCGATATAGAGCGAGATAACCCCGGTATCCGTTGGCGGGCTGGCAACTTTAATCGTGCCGGTAGCGGCAACCATTGACCCGGAATCTTCCTCAAGCGGCAGGATCCAGATTTCCGCGGCGGCATCATTTGCCTGATATGCGGTCATCATGGCATGCAGGAGACTACCCTTCCCGGACAGGGCACCGACGGTATTGGGGGATGAGACACGCTCCGGAATACCGGCGGTCGCTGTACCTGCTGACAACATGCCGCCGATAAGTAACGCCCGCTGCGTCGCGGTCGCCGTGTTTGCCATCGAGTTATCAAATTCGACGTAAAACAAAGGGGTGCGCAGGTTATTGGGTACACGTGCAAACGCAACTGTCATTCTGTGCCTCCCTCATTTTTCGCTGTCGTTGACTTTGCCGTGGCCACTGAGGTGGTCACTGGTTTTTCACTGATGGAAACATCACCATCACGCAACCGGCGGCGCCAGAAAATATTGTCGGGAACTTCCGCGCCTTCTGCAGGCAAAGGGGAGCCCTTGACGGGATCGCGAACGCTGAGCCCGTCTTTCGGTTTTACAAACATGGGTTACTCCTGAAGGTTAATATTTGCGCCGGGCACTGGCGTGCCGTCGGGCATTTGAACCAGAATATCGATGCCCTCAAGCGGCACGGACTCAACCGGATAAAAATCCTCTGGCCCCTGGTAATATTCGATGTCGATTTCATAAAGAAGCTGGCCGAGGTGTGCTTCTCCATCGGCACTGACATCTATGGTTGAACGGATTTCGCGAAACTGCTGAATAACCCGTGTCAGTTCGTAGCTGTTAACCACGGCCCGATCGATTTGCTCACGCAGGGCTTCCAGCGCCAGCTCGGCTTCCAGCGCGCCATCATCAGCAGTTTCACCGTCATATTCCTGAATGCGGCCGGAAATACGAACCGTTGTTGTGGTGGTAAAAGCAGGGGTGCTTTTCCCCTGTGAATGTTTGTGATCAAAAGGAGTCTGCACCAGCAGGCACGGGTACATCGCGCGGGTTGTTGGAAAATCGCGGGGAGAAAACACATTTTCTCCGGCGCTGGTCTTTCCCTTCAGCGCATCCACCACCAGTTGGCGAACATGGGCTGCATTCATTTTGCCTTCACTATCGTCAGAACCAGTTTCATTCCGCCGTGGCTGTCCGGCTGGACATCAGCAATGTTAAAGAGCTGATTCACCGCGACGCCGCCGACAATCTGAATAAACACGCGATCCCCCTGTACCGGCATCGAATGCCCTGAAAACTCAGCATCGCGAACACCCAGCACCGGGTTTGTGGTGTTGATTTCCGCACCGCCATCAAGGTTTTCAGATGCCTGAACATAGCCGCGATCAAAAACCCCGTTCACAGGGAACGGGGATCCATTTTTTGGCCGGTATTCATGTTCATCGCCGAAAACATGATGCAGGGGAGCGAGAAGGTGCTCATCCCAGTTGACGCCCATGCCTTACTCCGAAGTCACGCTGACCGAAGGCTGGGCGGAGAGGACGCGCTGGCGAAGCTGCTCAATATCACCGATAACACCGGCTTTGAGCAGCCGCACAGCATCCGCACCTGTTACCGGAATGGTCATGTTTTCGCGATAAATTTCACCATCGTGACGAATATGGTTCCCTTTCAGGACAACATATTCAGGCCCTTCGTCATGGCTGCTTTGCCCGGTATCTTCTTCGCCTTCATCAGGGGTCAGGGTCTCCCCCGTAGTGGCAGGTCCCGGTACCGCCCCTTCAGCGTTCAGGTCCAGTGCCGTCCCTTCAGCGTTCAGGTCCAGTGCCGTCCCTTCCGCATACAGATCAGCTGCGTCTGCCTTAGTCGTATCGGTTTTAGCCATGTCACACCACCGTTGCGCAGAGAGAAGCGTTTACCCTGCTCGGGATAACCAGCGGCGCAGACTGCATCATCAGTAAGCGCTGTGCCGGATCTTCTTTCACCCAGGTTTTAGGAGCGAAAGCGAGAGGGCCATAATTGAAGGCCGGATCGAGAATGACGCCAAAAGCTCGCGTCCCCATCAAATCTGCACAGCTCATGAGAACGGCACCATCCGGAATCAGCGGCTTTTCAACGCCATCAGCGGGGTCAACTGCCCAGTCGTTATACAGCCAGAGATCAAAGTTACCCCAGCGCCCCTTATAGACGGCACCTTTCTGAATTTGCGCGCCAGCATTGATCTGGTTGCCAAACGGACTCAGGGCTGGAAAAGTGATGGCGTTGTCCTTGATCGTGGTATCCAGCCGGAATGCACGCCAGGCCGAATTGGTGAATACCAGATCTGTCGGAACCGCACCGGATTCTTTCAGAAACTGCGTTTGCCAGACTTCAATGTCATCAGATGGCTGAGTGTTGGTAGCACCAGAGGCAACCGTCAACGGCCATTTATCAGACCCACTGAGGGTAATAGTCAGATCTGCAGATCGACCAAAATCCACTACCTTGGTTTCATACCCTTCACCGGAAACAGTAACCGTACCTGATACCAGTGCGCTGGCAGCCATCCATTCCAGTCGTCGGTTAATCATGTCGATCTGGTCCGCCATCTCGAACTGGAGATTCAGCATCTCGCGTTCGGCAGCGGTATATTCACCACCAATACGTTCACCAATCTGGCGGCGAATGGGTTTACGCAGATCAGGCGCACGCTTATCTTTGATGTAAGCCGGTTTGAAGGTATTGGTCTGGTATTTGCGTGATTCAACCAGTTTACCTTCAACCAGCGGAGACACGAATGGCGCCATACGGCGGACACCCACATCCACATCAATCGCAACTTCTTCCGTTTCGTAGGTCACTACGTTGGGGAAAAAGCGGTCCAGCAACCAATTCTGGCTGAGTTTCAGGTTAGGAACCACCTGTACCAGCACGCTGGTATCGAAAATGTTATTCATATGCGATCTCTTGATGATGCCGGTTATCACACCGGCATAAATTTAAAATGAGCGCAGCCCTGCCGCATGCGGCAAAAGGTAAGCGGTGAGTCGGTGTGGAAAAATCAGGAAGTGGCCACGGGGGCCGGGATACTGCCACGCAGGAAAATAGCCAGAGGACGTAAAGCCACTTTCATTTGTGCGATCGTCCAGGAATTATCGATGGTAACGTAATTCTGGTTGAATTCGCCCATCAGATACACACCGCCGTTCTGGTCAGAGGCTGATGCGTCAACGTCATCCACCAGAATTGCTACTGGTGTTTGGCTGCCGTCGGTCGCTGTTTTAACGCAATGCGTGTATTTACCACTGGCGGTGATCTCGCCCAGGACGGTTCCACGCTTGTACGGGCCGCCGGTAATTGTCACGCTGTCAGTCACTAACTGAAGTGGGCCCGCGATAAGCTGATCCGGCACGAACAAGGAGCTATTCATGCCCGGCACAAACGGGTTTGTTCCAAACTGATCCATTATTTACCCCCTGCGGCACCACGGCCGGTTGCACTGTCATAAAGGTCCATCATCTGTGTTGCCAGGCCTGCGTTACTGCCGGTTTTCTGAGCGCCATCTTTGCCCAGGCGGACCTGTTCAGCATCCTGCATGCGCTCATCAAGAGAACGGCGCCCGTTGCCCTGTGGCTGTTGAGGGCGATTGCTCCGCAGTACATCAACGGCAGCGGCGGAACTCATGCCGGTATTGAATGCCAGCGATGCGGCCAGCGCGACGTTGTTCACTGCAAACTTACTGCCGAAAATACGGGCGCAACGACGGCGCTCAGCCTGACGCGCCTTGCGGCTGGCCTTGTCGTCTTTGCGATCATCACCGTCATCGTCTTCCGGCTCAGTGCTGTCATCGTCTTCTGCATCAACGTCATCTCCGTCGTCTTCGGCGTCGTCCTTGCGGTCGTCGTCTTCTGCATCAATGTCGTCTTCTGCATCAATGTCGTCATCGTCGTCTTCCGCATCATCCTTGCGATCGTCGTCTTCAGCACGACCTTTTGCCTTACGGGCTTTTCTGGATTTTTCCTCATCCTCTTCAGCCGCTCGCACGCCGCCAAAGAAGTGAGCAAAATTAAACGGTTTAGCTTTAGCCATATCAGGCTCCTGTTAATTTCAGTAAATTTCGAAACGCCGCATCGGGCGTCATGACCATATCTGCCAGCCCCAGCGCGACGCCATCCGCAGCCATAAAGCAGGCCGCTTCGGTATCACGCACTACCTTTTCTTTCATCCCCCGGTTGCGGGCGACCGTACTGACAAACAATTCCCCCATCGCATTGATATCGTGCTGAATTGCGGCAAACGCGGTATCTGACAGCGGCTGATAGGGATTAGACTCGGCTTTACGGTCACCGAACGTGATGATCGTGACAGCCACCCCGGCATTTTTAATCTGTTGTGACCAGTCAACGTGCATCGTGATCACTCCCACCGAACCCACCCCGCCGGTTCGCGGAACGCAAATACAGTCGGCGGCGCTGGCAATGGCATAAGCCGCGGAATAGGCGCTTTCCGTCAGAATGGCGTGAATGGGTTTCTGCCCGCGGGAGTTGTAAATCACATCGACCAGATCAAAGCACCCGGCCACCTCTCCGCCGGGCGAATCGATATCCAGGCAGATGGCTTCCACTTCCGGATCATTTAACGCGGTTAAAAATGCCTGGCGGATGCCGTTATAACCCGTCATACCACTGAACGGTCGCAGGCTGCCGAGTTTTTGCACCAGCGTCCCCTGAATGGTGATAACGGCCACCCCCGAGACATTGTCATAACCGGGATCGGAACGGGTTTCCCGCTGGCTGCTCCAGTCGTAGCCGTCGTCATCCTCCATCGCAAAATTTGACTCAATCCGGGTGATGCCCAGCCGGTCGGCCAGCGCAGCCATCACCACCTCGGCTTTTTTGGGATGGATGGCCAGCGGTGTGTTAAACAGCCGCTGCGCTAAATACGGCAAATTCATTTTTCCTCTGGATCGGTAATTGTCTGGCTGGCGAACTTGTCCGCCTGCGCCCAGCTTGGGAGCGGAAGCCCCCGCTTGAGGCATGATTCGATTTCACGCTGACGCTGATCGAGGACTTCTTCCCAGTCTTCCCCGACGTTTTCCCCGACCTCAATTTCAAGCGTGGAAAGCCCGGCGTCCAGACCAAGAATGGCCCCTTTTTTCTCTGCAACCGGATCCACCCACCCTCGCCCCGGCCCCATCCAGCGGGCACGGGAATAGGCTGCGCGGGCATCCACAAAATCTGGAGCGCCAGCAGGCAGCGGCAGATCTTCGTTGTCGTGAACCTCTTCAACGAAAGCGGTAAGCACCGGCTGCGCCGTTCCCATGGAAAAATCATCACGGCGGCGTGTCAGTGTTTTCCAGGCTTCAAGCAGGGAAGAACGCGCGGAGCTGTAGTTAACGTCAGACCAGTCCTGCGTAACCTGTTGTGGAGATAATCCGGTTCCTGATGAGAAATTACGCAGGACCGCAGATTCAAACACTTCAAAATTGCTGTAAGGGCGCGCGGCATTGACCGTCGTAATTTTTTCACCGGGGTACAGAATGGGCATACGGGCACCATTCTGAAGTGTCAGCCGCCGATCATTGTGAAATTCAATACGCCCGTCCTGGTAAGCTCCCAGACTCGAGTCATCGAAGCTTTCCCCCATGGCCGCCTGCACCATTTCAGAGTCGTAAGGTGACTCGATATAGGCTGCAAAAATGGCATTCAGGATCGCCGCTTCCAGCTCGCTCTGGTCATATTTGACCAGCATTTTCAGGCGCTGAACCACAGGCGTCAGAATTCCGTTTCCCCGGTGCTGCGCACCACGTTCATGGTCAAAATCATGCACAACGTGTGGGCGTCCCCAGGCGGTTTCGCGCGGGATGCGGCGCCATGTCAGCGTTTTTGCTCCACTCCACCAGTCACCAATATGGGCCTCGCGGATGTGATAGGCGATCGGTGCGCCGTCAGCATCAATCTCAACGCCACCACGAATATTCGGCAGGTCAAAATTCTGCTGTGGGTTACTGAGCCGGTCAGGATCGACTACCTGTACGGTAGTGGCATATCTGCCCCGCCCGCGTCCGAGCCTGTCGGTGCGATACTGCAACACCAGCAAAGCATCCCCATCGATCAGTTTGTGGCGAAATGCCAGGCGCAACATCTGCGGAACAGTGAGCTTACGCTCCACATCGCAGTAACGCCCCGTGTCATAAGCCCAGGTTCGCCAGTGCGCCTCCAGCGCCTTGCCGTATTCTTCCGCCCAGGTTGAATCGAAGGTTTTTTTCCCGGTCATCATTCTGAGCACGCGATAATCGGGCTTCATGATCGGGCGAAAATTGGCCCCGACGGCATTATCGAGCAGACGGGTTACGGCACCACTGGCCCAGCCATCGTTGCGCACCAGGTCGCGCGCGCGGGCAACAATGCGATCCCGGTAAATATTGATTTCGTTGTCAGGCGACCACAACGCAGGCTGCCAGTTTGCCAGTTGATCGCTGAACGAATCGGCGGCGTCATAAGGAACGCGGCCACCGCTGGTGAGCATGGACGGGCGACTTTGCCGGTAAGGTGTCCCGTCCGGCCCGAGAATTTGCACTTTATTCATCAGAATTTGAACCTCACAGGTTTTCTCGGACGGGCCACAATTCCAAGCTGCGCCTGAAGCAACTGTATCAGTGCCAGCAGGTCGGCAAGGGAGCTTTGCTGATAAGAGACCGAGCGGGTGCCGTCTCCCTGTGAGTAGGAAAACGAAACACCGCGGTTCCCGGTCGTTAAATCGATATACGCCTGCTGGGCTTTCGCCAGCGCATCCCTGAGTTGCTCATCCGTCATCGCGCCCGCAAGTAAACTGGTGTTCCGGTTAAACATGGTGATCCTTATTTCGGCAGGAGGTTTGACAGTCGTTTCCGCTTCGGCGTCGTTGTTTCCTCAATGACAACACCAGGAAGCTCGTAGCTGATTTTTTCTTCAGGAGCTGCCGGAGGGGGCTGCAACCTGTCCGGGTTCGCTTCAAGATTGGCAGCCCGGACGTTCAGTTTCAGGCCCATGTGCATGAGTCCGCACAGCGCGGCATACCCATAAACCCGGCAGTCCAGCGCCTCATTCGCGCGCCCGGGGATCTGCTCCCAGACACTGAATCGCTGACCGGAAACAACCTTGTAGACGAGGCGTTCTGCCAGAAGCTGGTTGAAATAGCCGATATCACGATCATCCGGGAAATGCATGTACCCCGGCGCCGGTTCATCCTGTTTGGGTGGTTCAAGGTGCAACCTGCCGCGCACAACATCCTTGGCCGCATTGACGCCGATAATAATTGGCCGGTACCGCGCCTTGCTTTTTGAGGAGGGGCGTTTGGTCGGCCAGACAGGATTACGTTTGCCGCCTTGCGCAGATTCCCCCTTTATAGCCCAGATGCGGCGGGCGAGGCGTTCTTTCGCGAACTCGTAAACTTTCTGGGTATGGTGACCACCGGAGTCATGGCAGGCCGCCATGATGGTTAGTCCCCTGCCATCGTTCCGGCGCCAGACCTGTTTCAGATACGCATCAAGCCGTTTCCACGGTTCATCGGTCTCCAGATCCCCATAAATAACATCGTGAGCCACCGACCAGGATTCTTCGTTTTTCCCCCAGCCAATCACCTCAATTTCGAAACGATCGTCCTGGGTATCGATCCCGGCGGTGAGCACGGCCACCCTGTCATGCACCGGCGCAGGAAAGACTTCCCGGCGCGCCAGTAAGATATCGACAGGAAGCTGCTTGCCGTGGTTTGGCCGGTGAGGCAATCCCATCTGGGTGTTCCACCAGGCCTGTTCTTTGTCCGGATCCCCTTTCGCTTTGATGTACTTCTCCGCGATGTCGGAGGGCTTATCTTTCTGCCAGGGACTAAAAAGCTTTGATGCCTGATAACCGGCATGCGTATTTTCAACGGCTTCCCGTCCGCAGGCCGGGCAGATGGCGCGGTACACTGCGTGACGCTCTGATTCCGACCAGCGCCAGACGGTATCCACACTGCCTTCATCCTCTACCCGCCAGGCATTGTCATAATCCATCAGCGGGGAATGCCGCTCTCCGCAACATTCAAACGCCTTTGTCTGATGCCATCGGATGGTCTGTAACGCGCGCAGTCGCTGCCCTTCCGACCAGCCAGCCCCGCAACACTCGCAGTGGATCATGGCTGATTTAGTGAGGTGCTTATCCCCCTCTTTCGGCCACTGGACGTGTTTAAAAAAATCCAGGAACTGCCGGTGCCCACAGTGCGGACACACCACGGATGCCCGGCGCTGATCAGAGTCGGCGTAGCTGTCCGTTATCCGGCTTTCATCTTCCACCGTCGGGGAGCAGGCCCGGACAGACAACCAGGTCAGCCCAAACGTTGCCGTTCGTTCTTCTGCCAGCGCAATAGGATCGCCCTCGCGCGTTATCGGGTATTTGTCCACCTCATCCGCCAGCAAAATTCGAATCGGCCGCCGCGCAAGGTTGTCCGGGCTACCGGCCCCCGCCAGCGCAAGAAATCCACCGGTGAAGGATTTATAAAGAATGGTTTCCTTGGAGCTTTTCTGTTTTGAGTCGCCAATGATGTTGCGCAGAACGGGCGTTACGCGCACCAGCGGGCTGATTCGCTCTTTTGAAAACTGCTCTGCCGCTTCCTCTTTCGGTTGCAGCAGCAATATCGGGCAGGGATCGAGGTGTGCGAAATACCCGAAGAGGTTTTCCAGCAATGCGGTTTTCATTAACTGGGTGCAGCACATCACCGTGATGATGTGAACACCGGATTCAGTCGCCGCCAGCATCGGCCCCCTGGCGATCTCAACAGTAGATGTCTCCCAGTTCCCCGACGTGCTGCCCGCCTCTTTCGCCAGTTTGCGGTAATCATCCGCCCATTGCGGCACGCTGATCCGGGGTGGTGGCGTCCAGCCTTTACGCACACTCAGTTGCAGGCGATCAATCTTCTGCTGGCTTAAACTCTGGCTCTCCGAGGACTGAGATATGTTTGTGGACATGTTCAATCAGCACCTCTGTCATCCTGTCCGCCGGTACATCCAGATCAGCAGCCATAATCGGCGCCACCCTGGACGGCCAGTTAAGCCAGGCATCCCGCTGTTGGCGAAAGGCGTTGAACAGAACCTCCTCGGCGACCACCAGCTCAACGAGCTGGCTGCTGTCTTTCTCATACTGTAGCTTTGCCTGCAAAGCCATATAGTTCTCGCGGATACGAGCTGCTTCCTCTCTCGAAAGAGTGGCACCCTCCGTAAGCATTATCTGCTGTACGGTTTTATCGATGTCATCCCCACCATCTTCACTGGTGACCGGCGCTTTGTTTTTCTTTGCGTTCGACGCGCGCGGATCTTTTCCATCGCGATTTTTTTTGAGTGCTGCATCGCTGGCTTCGACATCAATCAGGTCACCGTCCATGACGATGAACCTGCCCGCTTTGATCCAGCGGCCAATGGTTTTCCGATCAACGCCTGAATGCTGCGCGTACTGACTCTGGTTCATCGTGGTCATGGGACATCACCTGGGACATTTTCAGGGGTGGGACATTTAGGTGGGACATTTTTGCGATGTCCCACCTAAATGTCCCACCGGAATAAACAGGAATAATCAGCACTGGCGCGGCGCCCGGCGCGATCATCACAGGTAGGACATGGGACACAAATCTGAAACCTGTAGCTACAAAAAAAACGCGACGCGCAATGCCTCGTGCAATAGAAGGGCCTCAGGAAGGACCCAAACCCCCAAGGGTCGCGTTCATCGCGTCAATATTGTTTTGATGCAGGCAGCGGTACAGCCCACGTCGATGGCGGAAAGAGTTTATTTCTTCCCCCTGCAGAAAAGGACGGGGTATGACACTGCTCTGCGGCCAGCATTGAGAGAATTTCAGATATAGGTCTTCATCAATTCTCTTCTCAGAGGCTGCGTAAATATACCCATCATGAAAATACAACGTTGTTGTAATCCCTTCCCGCTTCAGTATCACCATATTCAACTCCAATTTATTTTGCTGTACTGATTGCTTCGGCAATAGCTTTACTCAGTGCTGCTGGCATTAGCGCTGCCGCCATCTTTTCAGCGCGGTCCATGTATCCCAGCGTCGGGGATACGGCCAGCGCATTACCAAAGCGAATGAGCAGCTTCGGTGCTGGTCTCTTCTGCCGCTCGCGCCGTGTGCTGTTCGGTGAGCGCTTCGCCCGCTTCCTTTCTTTTTTGCTTTTCCTGGGCTTCCGTCGCTGCCACACGGCATTCACATCACCAACCGTGCCAATGAACACATCCGGCTTTGCTTTGAGCTGAGCCATTTTGGTACGCGGCAGGTTGCCGTATTTATTGAGTTTGATGTTCTTGGGGTTAAGCAGTGCCTGGCCATTCAGTTTATGCTGGCCGCCGAATTCGAACGGCTCCAGGTAAGCAGCAGCAGTGTCACGGACAAACACTTTTGCCCGCAGGTTATCCTTGCGTGCGCCCTGTGAACCAACGGACTTAACGGTGAACGGCGTCGGGTTGTCGAGATGACGCTGGAGCGCTGTGCGCTCGGCGGCTTCAATCTGGCGCGCTACCTTTGTCAAAGCCTGTGCCATCGCAAACGGGATTTGCTTTTGAAGCTGCTGCAACTGCCTGGAAAGATCGTTAAGGTCAGCCATACCTTTTTCCTTGATTCTCCTGGAATTCCTGTTATTCGATGTCGCCTACGTTGTCATCAATCCATACGATGCCGTAGAGATCGTTCTGAACCGATGCCCGGTAGTGGCCGCCGGACTCTTCCACCGTCAGCACGTTGAAAGCGCAGGCACCGTTGGTTTCATCCAGCGTAACGGTGATCTGCTGGCCTTCCTGCAATTCGCTTATCTTCATCATCACAGTACCGATAAAAGGGCCTGGCTGAACCGGGCAGCGCGGAAAGCGTAACCGGCGTCGTTCGGGTGAACGTTGTCGCCTGCGGTGTATAACACTTTATTCCGGCTGTTTACCCAGTCAGAGACATCAATGAATGGAAGGCCAAGTGTTGAGCACAGCGCCATCACTGCACTTCGTATCGCGTTAATCTGCGTCGTTGAGCCAATCGGTGTGGCCGGGCCCATAACGATGATTTTCGCCATCGGACAATACTGGCGGATCAGCGCGACAGATGCGGTAAAGTTCGTCTGGAGCAGCGCAATATTCCCGGCGGCCGCGTCGTTGTACCCGAGTGACAGGAAGATGTATTCCGGCACGCGAGTCAGTGTCGCAAGTTTGGCTGTGATGCGCTGCTGGGGTTGCGTGGTGCCAGTGGACGTCCAGCCGCTACCACCAATGCCGTCTGCCAACCCATCAAAGCCCAGCGTGTCGCAGATGATGCGAAAGTCGTTGAAGCTCGACTGTGTAGCCTGCGTGCCGAAAGTGTACGAGTCGCCAAGCTGCCAGACTGTTGGACGCCAGCGATTGGGTGCCCAGAGGGTGTAATTCTGCCCGACAATTACACCGCCGAACGCCGTATTCACGCCGCGAAGGGTATATGTGCGGGTTTTCACCACGCCAGACCAGTCAATGGTGTATGTGTATGGCGCACCGGTTGAATCAGTAATGACCGGAGACGCAGAAACACGCGCGCCATCCACATACAGGTCATACTGGCAGTTGAGCCCGATAAGCCTGAAGTCCAGCACCGGCGCATCACTGCAAAAAGTGATTGCGCACTGAGTACCGTTGCCGCTGCCATTACCCATGTAACCAGAGGTCACGTCAGCGATGTTGCTACCGAGATAGGTGAACCACGACCCGCTACGCAGCCAGGTGGCACCGCCGTAGATAGAGGATGCTACGCCAGCGTTCCATGTCAGTGTGAAAGTTGCGCCAGTCCCGGTCCCGCCGGTTACTGATACCGGGTTAGCCGGTGTGGCAGTGTAAACGCCAGCTTTACCAACCGATACCCCGGTGATAACGCCAGCGGAAACTGAAACAACAGTAATTTGCGCAGCGGCAGCGGGCGTACCACCCACAACCGGCAAAATGTCACCCACCGTATACCCGGAACCGCCTGAGACGATAACTGCTGAGGCGAGGCCAGTGCTTTTCGTCAGCGTTTGCCCTGGCGGTGAACTCATCACCGGAACGGGGCCGAAGTCCAGTTTCTGGTTACGGCGTAACTGAGAAAGCCAGTCGGCCAGTGCTTTGCTCACCGATGAGCCGCGCGCTGCCGCCGCTGTTGCCGGAATGGTCATCGGCATAATCAGTACCTCCCGGCACTAAATGGGATGACCGAATCAGCATAAACGGAAACAGCGAACGGGCTTGGAAATTCGTAATAAGCGCCAGGGGGAAGCATATAGTTCCCCGGCGCGTAAGGTGCTGCGACACCGCCCATATCGTTAACCCAGAGATTTACCGTGGTGGACAGATTCTGGATGCGATAAAGGCGCGCTGAATTATTGGCTGGCATGATCTGCACGCTGGTTGCCGCTGTGGTGTTGCCGCTGAAGTCAGCAAGCGTGAGAGCAGGCGCGGCCATATTTTGAACAGGGAAAAGCGCACTCGTGCTCATTATGCATCCTCAACCATTGCAAACCAGTAGCGCTTGCCACCAGCAAAAAGATAAACCACGGGAGCGCCGCCCTTCGTCTCATCGCTGGCAACGAGATACCAGCCAGAGGCGTCAGAAGGGATATCTGCATAGACAGCGACTGATTTTGCTGGCGTCTGCTGCAACTGAATCATTTCAGAAAGCGAACTCTGCACAAAATCAACCACAGGGTTAAGACCGGCAGCGCTGGACGCTATTAAAAATTCATTCAGGGGGCCGTCATCGGAATCTGAAAAAACAGATATTGTTCCAAGATAAGCCCGAACAGACTTATCGAAAGTCTCCACGGTATACGTGCCAGAGGACAATTCCACAGAGTAGGATCCATCCTGTCCGGTTGTGATATCGACAACCTGCCGGATAAAGGAACTTGCTGTATTGATCAGCAGAGTGAAGCGGATCGCCACGCCAGCAACGATAACCCGTCAGGGCGCCTGAAAATGCCTGATAAAATTGTCATGCTGGCCTGCTTATGGTCTGGAAAAAAATAACTCAGTCAGTATCAAAGCCCCTCAGTGAAGGGCTTTTGTAATGCCTACGCCGCGACCGGACCGGATGTGCTCGTTGCCGTAGAATCCGGCGCTTGTGCTGCTTCTGCCTGGAGTTTTTTCAGGCGCTCTTGAACGGCTGCTTCAATCTTATCTTCTGCTGCTTTCGCCGCTGCATCGGCTTCCTGCGCTTTCGCCTCGGCATGCGCTTTAAACCAGTCGCGGATTTTTACCCAGCCACCAGCGATCAGCAGTAACGCCGATACGGCGGTGGAAAAGTACAGCATCAAACTTTCGGTGAATGTCATTTTGTTTTTACCTGCCTGAGTTGTTCAGCCTGTTGAATGGCTGAAAGTTGATTGTTGGCTATCTCGATTGCCGCCAGCAGTGGTCGAATCCACAAAACGGCCTGGCAATATGTCAGAGCGCTGGTGGCAGTGGTGCCAGCACCGGCTGTGTCAGTCCCGCCGATAGTGGTGTGCATTGCGCTGGCACGTAGACGGTACGTGTAGTCGAGCAGCCCGTGAGCGATGTCAGCAGGAACAGGCAGATCGCAAGTTTTCTCGCGACGGAGGATTGTTCGGTATTCAATGACGGTTTCCTCTGCTTTTGCATCAACACTGGTATTCGTGTTCGCAGTGGTGCTGGCGATGCTGTTAAATGCCTGCTGCTGGTCGGCCTGCATCTGAATGACTTTGGCCTGAACGAGAACGTTAGCCTCTGCTGTATCGGCGCGGCTGCTATTGCTCTCGTAGCGATAACCAAGGAACAGGCAAAGAGCGGCTATCAGCAGAATAAGGAATACGATGACGCTGGCGCGTGTTTCGGCACTCACTGGTCTATCCCCCAGCACGCCAGCGCGCTTTCCTGATCGCGGCGTGATACCTGCCCGTAACAGCCGTTCGAGCGAATGCGGCAATCTTTGCCGCCGTCTTTAATCCACCAGCGAATAGCTTCGCAGGCGCCTTTACGGTCGCCAGCATTGATCCGGCTGTAGAAGGTGGAAGGAAAGCATTTTCCCGGCCCGATGTTGTACGGGCAGAAAGAGGCGATCCCGGCCTTTTGCGGTTCCGACAGCGGAACGTGAATGTTTCTGGCAACCCACGCCAGCGCCGCATCGCGCTCTTTCGCATTCACCTGATCGCATTTGGCCTGCGTCAGTTTCATACCCTGAGTTACCTGCTTACCATCCACCAGCGTGGCGCCACGGCAAATTGTCCAGATGCCTGCGCCGTCTTTGTAGGCGGTGAGGCTGCTGCCTTCTTTCTCAGTCAGAAACTGGTCGAGGATTGCAGGAGCGGAAGCGCCGGCAAGAATAAGCCCCAACACAGCGGCGCTGAGTTTTGTTTTTGAGGCCATACTCAATCATCCTGCGGTGGAGGAACCATCTTTCCACCAGCCAGAGCCTTTTCATAAGCTCTCGTCCAGCGGCGTTTGAAATACAGGTTCGTGAAGTAAGTGGCAGCACCGATGAGGATGCCGCTGATCAGCGCAATAAAATTCCAGTCAAGACCGTGAAACCAGTCATAGACCCGCGCTAATCCTGTGCAGATCAGGCCGCCTGACGTGCAATACGTGGCCGCCGAAAAAAATTTATTGGGCATGATTTTAGTCATCTCATCGCCTCCGATGATTCGGATGGCGCTGTGTGGGAAGGGGATAAAAAAAGGCCTGCTCGGATGAACAGGCCTAAAAGGAATTATTCTTATACAGGATGTGGTGCCGGGTGCCTCCCGGTGAGTCTTTGGTCAGCCACCGTGACTCGCGCATGGTATCCAGCCTTCAACTGAAGGTTGCTGTTTGCGCCCCTCCGCACAGGGGGGTTCACCACTAAAGAAATTTAGGTGTTAAACCCCTATTCCGTCAAGGAGTCAGGCCATCGGGCTGCATTTAACAACGAAGCCATCTGAAGTTGATTGCCCGTGGCCTGAAATAAAAAGCTCGCACGCGGCGAGCAATAAGTGGGTAAAGCAATGTCGGCTATTCTGCCGAAGGTACCCGCTGGTTGGGTTTTGGTGCCGGGCAAAGGAATCGAACCTCTGACGCGCAGCTTACAAGGCTGCCGTTCTGCCACTGAACTAGACCGGCAATTCGTTATTAAATCACTTACTGGCTTTTTCCACTCTATCTACCCATTCTCGCCAGCGAGCCTCTCGAATTTCACGGCTTAATTGCTGGTCTTCAAAGTGGCTAGAAAGATTTATCGAGTCCGGAAGTAATGCCCAGACGACATAAAAATCATGAGGTTCAAACTCGCCACCAGCAAATTGATATGCCCCGACATGGTAAACCTCACCGCCTTCTTCAAAAGCCACGACATGGGCAATATGCCAACCATCACAGGGGTTAAGCAGAATCAACCATTTGCCATCAAGTTCCTTTGTCAGCTTTTCGCTGGCTGGTCGAAACACCACTTGCTCAGTGACTTGCTCAGACATGATGACTCCAGAAAATAAAAAACCCCGCCGGGCGGCAGGGTTTCGAGTTTAAGCGGTGTGGCGAAGTAACCGCTCTTAACACAATAATGGGTAAAATTCGTAACGAAAAGCCTTTTATGCAACTTTCACTATTTTGCTTCGGTGCGTCCAGTCGTCCATTTCAAGCGTGGCTCCTGACATGATGATGCAGGCGTCAATAAACGTCTCTGCAATCATTAACTTCTGCCTGATCTTACCCTCGGAGCATTTCTCCCAGCGGGAAATGGTGGACTTAGACACGTCATACATGTAGTGAAGCATGACAAGTTTAAGCTCATCATGGCGCCCCGTCTTACCCAGCATTCCCACGGCGGTATCAACGATAATGCCGTCGTTGTTACAGCAGGACGGTCGGGATTTTCCTGTCTGGGGAATAAGTCCTTTGAATCCCGCGCCAATCGGTGACCAGCCAACCTGAGTGCCTTCATTAGAAGCCCACCCTCCCCAGCGCTCAAGTACCAGTTGAATATCACGCATTATGCAGCCGCCTTTTGTTTTTTGGTGAATACCAGTTCCCGCACCTGATCGCCGTTCTGGAGCATATCGTTGAAATCTCCGTTATCGGGCCAGCGCACGCTTACTTTTACGATGTCGTTTTTTGCCAGCAGATTGGCATGGGCGCACTCAAAGGCTGCCGCATGACCGGTTGCTGAATTCCTGTCCATATCAGAAAAAATAATCAGATGCCTCACCCCGCCGGGCGCGCGGAATTTTTTCATAAAATTGCTGTTCATCACGGCCCAGGTGTTAACGCCGTAAATCTGGTAGCAGGACAATGCCGTCTCAATACCCTCTGCAATCCCCAGCGTTGATGAAACAGGAAACATGCGGATCGCTACGGAGCGGGCATATTCAAGATAGTTTTCCTCCTGAAGGGATTTTTGCCGTTTGGCACTTTCGCCCAGTGGCGCTTTGTGTTCTCCCTCCAGCAAAGTACGGTGGAGATAGCACAACTCTCCTTTATCGTCCGTGGCGAGAGCATAGAGGGCATGGTAAACCCTGCCTGCGTGGCGCTGCCGCTCACAGAACTTGATGGCATCGCCGGGTAATTTGTTAATCCCGCGCTGGCGCAGGTATCCGGCACCGTTGGTTCCATGCAGTGGGGGCAGCTTCGCGAATTTACTGATGGTGCGCTGGCGTAACTTCGCGGCAGAACTGTTGACCGGAATTTTCTCACGGCGGTAATCATTCCCGATAAGCTGATCCACCTCAGCGCAGAGAGCCGAGAAAGTTTTCCCGCTCTGCGTAAGGGAAAGCAGCTTCATACCGTCGCCACTCCCGCACGTGCAAATCCAGGTTCCTGCGCCATCGCGATCATCTACACGGAATTTTCCTCGCGCACCGCATACAGGGCACTCCCCTTTAAAATGATTTTTGCCAGTGATCGGCGGCATTCCATAATGTTCAAAAATCTCTGACCACCGGCCTTTTGCGGCCTCTGCTGTTTTCACGCTCTTTTCTCCAACCTGCTGCGAATTTCTTCTACCTGCTGTTTTGCCCGGCTAACCCGTTGCGTTTCGTCTGATCCGCCGGCAGATGATCCGGCTGCATCCTGCGCGGCTTTCTCTTTACCCTTGGCGAAGGCGATGCGCTTGTGTTTGATGTAGTTACTGACCTCCGGTGTTATCTCCATCGGGAAGTTGCTGAGGTCATTCGGCCACTCGTTGAATTTGTCGCGGAAGGTATGGGCGCACCAGCCATCGCTGACCGGCTTACCCATCGACGCGCGCTGACGCTGATAGAACTTGATCTGACTCCACCAGGACTGTTTGTCGGATTTGGTGTAAACCTTCCCGCCCTTTTTGAGTTTTTTGATATTTCGCTGTGTGTCGGTCTGGACGTCCTCTCCGGACAGCGGCTTGAAGCCGCATTTCGGGCAGACGTAAACCCCGGCGGGTTTCATGAAATGGCACTCCGGGCATTCCTTCGGGAGCTTTTCTTCGCGTTCTTCTGAGGTGCGCGCGGCGGATTCTTTCATGCCATCGTTTTTTGATGGCAGTTCGTCGTACTCGATGGAGTCCGGGAAGCCCAGGCGGTGAACCGTGCCGCTGTGATCGAAAATCAGGCAGGTATCCTTGCCGGGCGCGGTGCGCAGCCCGCGACCGATAGCCTGCAACCATCGGATCTCGCTCTTTGTCGGCCTGGCGTAGATGATACAGCGCACATCGCTGTCGAATCCGGCTACCAGCACACCTACGCTGACAATGATTTTTGTGGCGCCCGTTTCGAACCGGTGAATGATAAGGCGTCGTTCGTCAGAAGGTGTCTCCGCGATCATGACTTCAGCGTTGATGCCCGCGCGGTTAAACTGCATCGTAATGAAATTGGCATGCGCCACGTTCACGCAGAACGCGACCGTAGGCAAATCAAGCCCGTTGCGCAGCCAGTTATCGACGATGTCACCCACCAGCTCCGAGCCACACATGATTTCCGCAAGCTGGCTTTCGTTATAGTCAGATCCGTACCCTGCCGTAACGCTGGTTTTTACCCCTGTCAGATCGGGTCTGGTAGGCGCGTAAAATTCAAAGGTACTGAGGTCGCCACGCTGGATCAGTTCTCTGATAGTGGTTGGCTTTACAAGGCTTTCGTAATACTGCCCCAACCAGGGAGAGAACGGCGTACCGGACAGGCCTATAACCTTAATGCCGGAATCCCGGATGATCTCCAGCAGCGCGCGACGCTTCATATGGGCTTCATCGACAATAATCAGATCGATGTTGTCCGGAAAATCGCGACGGATTAGCGTATCGGCGCTGGCAATCTGAATAAGGCGGGATGGGTCGTAGTCCGGGTGATCGCGCCAGATGATCCCGATTTCGTCAGCAGGAAGGCCATATTCAACAAAACGTATTGCTGTCTGCTGAACCAGGATTGTGAACGGAGCAATAAACAGGACGCGGAGATTGCGGCTGATGTGCCCGGCAGCGATAAATGCCGCCAGTCCGGTTTTGCCGCTGCCCGTCGGCGCGTAGACCATGAAAGTGCGCTTCTGTTTCCACTCCCGGCGCAGTGAATTTAGCGCGCGATCCTGTGCGAAATTTGGGTTGATATTCAGCATCACCACCACCTTTTAAATTACTCTTCCAGGAAAAACGCCTTTTCGTACCGGGATCGGCGCAGCCCGCACCACTTTGCTAGTACGCGGGATTTTGCGGGTTAACCTCAAAGATCGAGATCAACATAAGCAATGGAGCTGCCTGTTGGAAAAGGCCTTTTCCCATCCCTCTCCGATCTCCCCCCTAACCCCCCTCTTACCTCTCCCTTATTCATGTACTAGTAAGCGAGTACAACGAAACAGAAAAAAGCAAGCGGGAAGTTCCCACTTCATCAGCACCTGACACCTTTAAGTCAGCATGCAGCCAGGCACCTTTAAGCCCGGTTTACTTCGGTGCGTAAATCAGTGGCGGTTCCGATGTGTACCCCTGAATAGCGCGCCCGTGTGCTCTCACGAACTGGCGAAGCCGTGTATTGGCTTCGTGCCTTGCCCGGTTCTCCTGACGGAACGAAACTGGCTCGGCGTCAAACTCAACTTCATAAACTTCTGAATATCGCTGGGCAATTTTTCGCCTCAGCGAGGGAGGCAGCAGGAGCAATTGCCCCTGAATCCATGCCGCGTCTGCCAGGCTGTATCGCGCAGGCATTTCAATCTGCACATAATCCGGGTACATAAAACCTCCGGTTACATGACCGCCTTCGGTGTGGGGAATGGCTTCACTTCCTCACCCCTTACCGTTCCATCCGGGTTCACCTCAACAAAAATATTTCTTTTCACTCTCAGTGCTTTACTTATGGCACTTTGACGAATTCCCAGCTTGCTTGCGGCTTTAACCTGCCCTTCCTGCTCTGCAAATTCTCTTAGCGTAAGTTTTTTCATAAGTTCCTCCTCCGCTAAGTATAACCGCTAGCTCTCTTTATTGCAACACTGGCGGTTATTGCTTAGTATTCCCGGCGGTGATAATTTCATATGAGAGGAGATTCTGATGAAAAAAAACCATTAACTGAAGAGCAGCTACTGGATGCAGAACGGCTTAAGTCGATTTATGAAAGCAAGAAAAAAGATCTTGGGCTTTCTCAGGAGTTGCTAGCTGACAAGCTCGGTGTTAGCCAGAGTGCGGTCGCGCAGATTCTGGCAGGTAAAAATGCCCTGAACCTAAAACGAGCTATAGAATTGGCGGAAATACTCAAAGTGAAGGTTGAAGACTTTAGTCCTGTATTAGCCAATGAAGCAAAGCAACTGACAAAATCGAACGTTACCTATGCGGGAACATATCAGCCTGGAAATAAATACCCCGTATTGAGCAGCGTTCAGGCAGGAGCCTGGCGTGAGGCTGTTGAGGCCTACTCACTGAAAGATGTGGATCTCTGGCTGGAGTCAGATGCGCACATTCAGGGTGATGGTTTTTGGCTTTATGTTGAAGGAGATTCTATGACAGCGCCTCTTGGATTAAGTATCCCAGAAGGTACTTATGTCCTGTTCGATACTGGCCGGGAAGCAGTTAACGGGAGTTTAGTTATCGCCAAGCTTGAAGATTCAAACGAGGCCACATTCAAAAAGCTTGTGATCGATGGTGGGCAGCGGTATCTCAAAGGTCTTAACCCACAATGGCCGCTGGTGCCAGTTAATGGTAATTGCCGCATTATAGGCGTAGCTGTACAAACAAAAATGATGCTCGTTTAATAAAAACTGTCAATCGATGTCAAGCCCGGTAACCCCGGGCTTTTTTTTTGCCCAAACCTCATATCAAGTTGATGGTATGTAAAAATATTATCATATATATCATAATCATAACCGCCAATTCTATTTTATTGGAACCAGCGGTGTTTACAACAAAAGAACTAGCGGTTATACTCATTTCAACGGCAAACAACGGAGCCAATGAAATGAACAATTCCAACCAATCCAAATCAGTTGACACTAAATTTGACATTCTTGAGAAGCTTAAATCCACAGGCGCACACTGGGCGTATCGCCGTGCAGCCCAGCCTTATCAGGAAGGTTATAATTATGAATTCACCACCGTTATGCATGGCGAGATGGAATTCGCTATCTACGAAAGACAAGATAATAATTATGTGTTAGTGGATTTTTTCAAAAATTATGATGAAGCATGCCCCTATGCTAAGAAAATAATTGATGAACATCCTGATATAAAAAATATCCACTTTAACCGCACAATAAATTAATCAACTCAAATAATTATTAACAGCTTAACTGCTGCGACCTCGCTCAACCTGAGGAAACAAAAATGCAAAATGCACTCTCAGTGATTAATAAACCGATTGTAATGCCGCGTGTCTTATTCAATGAAAATGACGTAGAGCAATTCGCCAGTAAGATAATGACCTGCAAGATGAATGGCGATTCCATGCAGCCAACAATCCAGCCGGGTGAAGTGGTGGCCTTTATCGGCTGTTCCGGGGTAATTTCCACGCCGGGTATTTATGTATTCTCACGTGATGTGTTTGGTCGTCGCTGCGTTTTCATTAAGCGTGTTGAGCCAATAGCGGGCGGCGCTTTGAAAATTATATCCGACAATCACCATTACGAAGTATTCACACTCAATGCCGATGAGCAGAGCGATATGCAAATTCACGGGCGTGTAATTGCTTCGCTTAGCGTGAGGCATTTCGCATGAAAAACAAACGCGCTTATAACACAGCCAAATTAATGGCATCGGCTGGCTATTGGGATATAGCCGTTCTGTTTCTGCGTAAAGCATATGGGCGGTAATCATGCCAGAGTTAAAACGTCAGGATATCCAGCAAATAAATAATACTGCCTCTCATCTGGCCGCACTGACACAAACTATTTTCGAATATCACGAAAAGCTCGACCGCTTTCAATTAAAAAATTTATGCGCACTGATCTATGACCTCTCATCTCAAATTCATAGTTGGACAGAACGCGAAGAAGAAATAGTTCTGAAATTAGAGGAAGAACGTCGCAATGGATAATTTAATTCTCACCTATCGCCGCAGAATATTAAAAGCAGCTTTACTCCGCCATCAGCGAAAAACAGGAAGTACCTGCATTGTTATTAGTCTGCCGAAAGGTGGAATTACAACGCTGGAGCTTACAGAAATTGTTATGGATGGGCTTCTGGTTCGTTTCGAAAATATAGCCCGAAAAGAACATGGAAGTATCGACGGAGATAAAGCTATCCGCGAATTATACCGGAATGCAGTTGATGTGAATGGCCATGGTGAATATCTGACAGAAAACGGAAAACTGCTGGTCGATGAGCTTGTAGCCGAACTGGTTGAGCATGCAAAGAAAACCGCAGCCATAACACAGGAGCATTTATGACGCTCACAGCAATCCGAATTCCTGAGTGGGTTCACGAAAGGGCTGTGCGTGTGCTGCGCCAGTACCGTCGCCGGGAATTGTTTCCCCGGCGTATGCGGCGAACAGGCTACCTCAGCCTGATAGTTAACCCACGCTGGCGGCTTCTGTCGAAAGACGAGGGTCGTAACTGGGAAGTAATGAGCCATGAAACCTATAACCGGGAGAAAGACAAATGATCGACAACCGCATCGCCAGCGCCATTGACCTGGCATTACAGAAACACGATACACCAGCAGGCCCGCTGTTCGTTGCCTGTCGGCATGGACGCATTAAAAAATGCTTCAGCCGTGATACAGCGATCCGTTATCTGGCTTTCTTCATGGCTACGGAAGCTTTTGAGCGCTCCGGGTTTCAGCAGCGCCACCCGGATGTGCGTATTGACCGTGACGACATTCCAATGTGGCGCCGCGGCGAAACCACCGCTGAGTATCTGGCGGCCCACCAGCGCACTGTCCGGCGCCTGCGCAAAATCCTCGCGCGCAAACGCGAAATGCAGAAGTGGTGCGAAAAGTGGGATGCCATGCATGACCGCTATGTGAAAGATGTTGCAGCGCTTCAGTCCAGTAAGCCTGCTGGCATTCGTGAAGGAGCAAGCCATGTCAAATAAAGACTTTACCCCAGAGCCAACATCAACCGGCATTCGGTTATCTGAAAACAGGGTTATTGGCTACTCCTCTGCTATCCGCGAGCTGGATAACGGACGTTACGACAGGAACCTGTCGAAAGGCCTGGATATGTTGGCCTGCATCATGGAAGCGGTAGAAAGCAACTGGATCGCGCTCAACATTGAAAAGCAAATCATTGTGTGGCGCTGGCTGGTAGTAACCTCGTTCCTCTCAGAAGAGCAGGAGAAGAACGGCACCGTTGAGGTTCCGAACGATGCAGGCGGCGTTGATACGGCCGTTATCTATTCCGGCAAAAGCGGGGCGATCAGCGTCTACCCCGGCCCTGACCGTTTTGCTCTCGCGAATCACGTTGAGGCCATCGCTATCGAAAAATACGGACACGAAGAAGGGTTGCCGCTGGCGCTGCGCATGTATCAGGACATGGTGGAAGTTCATCCGGATAAAGGGTTCGTGTTATCAGCTTTTGGCCGGGAAGTTCTCAATCTGCTGCATGACAGTTTCATTGAACAAATCCAGGCAGACGGTATGCCAGATATGCCGGTGATGCACTGAGGAGGGGTAAAAATGGCTATGAAAACTGAATTGGCACCGGTAGATGCCCGCGAGCTGCATATCATTGAGTATCGCGGACAGCGGGTTGTAACCACTGAGCATATGGCGGCGGGCTATGGCACAACGCCGATCCGCATCCAGCAAAACTATATCCGGAATGAAACCCGTTTTGTTGAAGGAAAGCATTTCTTCAAAATCACTGGCGATGAGCTGAAAACCTTCCGACTATCTTCTGGCGTGTCGGTTAATAAACACACAACAGCTCTCATGCTCTGGACAGAGCGCGGCGCGGCCAACCACGCAAAGATGCTGGAAACCGATCAGGCGTGGGGCTACCACGAAGACCTGGTGGAGTTTTACTTCACCCAGCGTGATGCCATCCCTGCTCCGGCAACTCAGCTTGCCATCAGCCGTAAAGAACTGGCGCTGATGGTGATTGAGGCTGAAGAACGTGCCGAAGCCGCAGCGCTGGAAAATAAAAACCTTAACGCTACCGTCCAGAGTCTGGAGAAGCACTTCACCAAAGGTATGACGATCCCGGCATTCTGCAAAGGTCTGAACGGCGTTAACACCAGCAAAATGATGTGGCGGGCGTTTGAGCGCGACTGGGTATTCAACGAACAGCGCGATCCGGAAAAAGACCCGCGCTGGCGCGTCGCTTCCTACGCCCGCGATAAATACCTGACCGAAGACCAGACGCAGATCACGCCACACGGCATGGAAGCATTCACCAAATTCAGCCCGGTACTGCTGGAGAAAGGCTGTCACCGCCTGTATCAGTTGTACATGAAAGGTGAACTGCCGATGAAAAAGACCTGGAACGGCGAGTACAGCCATGACAAAGCGATGTACACACCGGAGGCAAGATAATGGAACTACTCCCCTGCCCGCTTTGCGGGAATGATGAAATTGATATCGACCCTGTTACATACGAAGGCGAACTGATGAGCGTTATTCGGTGTGATTGTTGCGGTGTAAGCCTCGCGCCCAACGCCCTTGAAATGTCCTGCGCTATCTGGAATCAGCGTGCACCACGGCCGGATGGTGCCCGTGCATCATATGAGATTTTAGAGCACCCGGTAATGGGGCGATTCCAGATTATTAAGCCAGAGGGACGCTGACATGAATAATAAACCCTGGCAGCCTGCTGCGACATTGCAGCAAGCCCACCAGCAGGCGCTGACATGGGTATGTGATGCATACCTGTTTCATCTGGTCTGCCAGCACCACCGCCCGATCTACCGCCACCAGTATGGCGATATCTCTCTTAATCAGCCAGCGACACAGGGTTTTATTGACTTCTATCTTGCTGATAAAGGGTGGGATACCGAACGCCGTCGTGCTCACTACATCAACATGCTGGACCTCATTACCTATGTGCAGCGGAGTAATTCCAGTTTTATCGACTGGGGAACGGTGCCGACTCTTACCCCTCGTGGTATTCGCTGGATGAATGCCTGTTTTTCCCGGCTGGGCGAAATGGTTAATAGCTATGGCGGATCGCAGTAAACGACGTCCCCTTCGCCCGCCAGCGCCAGCGTGCGGCGATAACCGGCGTTCATGAAAACGCAGTTGTGAGCTATGCTGGCAAAGGCTTTTATCTCTTCTGCCGGGAAGTAAGGGGAGCGGTACTTGCCAAAGCCGACATTAAACTGACCGTCGCGGTTATACCGGATCAGACCGTTAAAGCAGTGGCGGTTGAGGTAAAGGAATGCCGCGGCGCGCTGTGGCCCGGTCAGCAGTTGCGTGTTGAACTCCAGGCGAACAGAGCAGTAATCTTCTTCACTGTTCATCCCGGAAAACATCTGCTGCGCCAGCTCAGTCACCAGTTCAGGCACAACGGCAAGCATCTGATAGAGGTTGATCAGGTCGCTGTTAACGTCCGCCAGCAGGAAGGCTTCATGCTTATCGGAGTTGAGGAACACCGAACCGCCGCCAACGAATGGCTCGATGAGGCGCTTACCAGCAGGGATGAGGCATTCCAGTTCAGGAAGCAGCGAATATTTTCCCCCGGCCCATTTGAGAAAAGGTCGATTCACAAATCACCCCCGGCATAGTTGCCCGGTGCGCTGCCGGATCCGTCGGTAACACCTTGTGTCATGCCACTAAGGCAATGGGCGCGACATTTGGCATAGCGATTTCTTGATGTCTGGTTAGACGCCGTATCGTAGGCCTCAAGCCACACTGTGGCGGCGCGGCGCCAGAGATTTTTCGCCTCCAGTTCGCGGGCAAGGTTCTCCAGTTCTGTCAGCTTTTTCAGCTCAGCAGCGGTTAACGGCTCATCTACGTAATACACCCAGTTACGGCCTACCTTGTGCCGCTCCAGCATTCCCTGGTTGTACATGCGGACCAGTGCGCCGCCGATAGAGTTTTCGTTGATGTGCGGTAATGCTTCGATGAGATCACGCGCGGCGGATACCGGATGCGTCCGGATAAATTCGTATACTTCGTCGAAGGTGCTCATCCCCGGAACCCCTCTGGAATTGATGTGTCAGGGCGGCTTATCGCGTTTATATCGCGTTCCCGTTTCTGGTCCCATGTTTCACGAAGCGGACGGCCTTTTGCTGCCCAGCGAGTGGCGCTTTGCAGATAACCTTCGAATTTCTTCGGCCCAAAGAGGGTCTCGGGGCGCATGTACTGGTATTGCCCGTCGTTGTCGTGCCAGTGCTCATGCTTAAGGTCGATTACCAGTTTCAGATCGCTGACGCTGTAACCTTCACGCAGTCTGGCGCGGATGTTCTCCAGCGATGTGCGTGATTTCTGGTAACGAGATCCGCTGACCTGGTTCAGATGGGTAAGAACCTCAATCGCTGAATCAGTTATTGTCACTTCGGGGTCGGGTTGCGCAGCAACCTGACAAGAAGGGTTTTTATTCTCTGTAGTACTCTCTGTTGTATTCTCTGTAGGATCATCAGGTCGTTTTGACACGATGACAGCAGCTCTTTTTGCCTCATTGGAGCGTGTCAATTTGACTTCTTCCATTGTGTCATTTTGACCTGATGGAATAGCGCATTTTGAACTCTTCGATTTGGTCACTTTGACCTCATCTAAAAGCTCGCTTTCATAGTTGATCGTGTAATAGTTAGTCATGTCGCGCTGAGACTTATTCAGTTGCTCAATTTTGAGCACGCCCAGCGCCTTGAGGCGGGTAAAGGTGCGCTTCAGGGTGGACTCAGACCAGAACGGGAACTGCTCAAGCCATTGCTCTGTAGTGTTGTAAATCCAGCGCACGCCATCACGTTCCAGCCCCGAGGTGGTTTCCTTAAGCCAGTAGTTAACCTGCTGCAATGCAATGGCCTCATTAAGCCCAATGCTGTATGCGAGATCAGGGTTTATTACTATTGGCCTTGTTGGCATTAACAGGCTCATGGTCGTCCTTTATTTCTCTGAATTTACGCTGGAACTGCTCAAGCGGGCTGAAGCACTCATGCTCGTAGTTTTCACGCAGATAGATAACGCGCTGCGTTTCTGGCTCCCAGCGGATGACGCGGACAGGGATGCCGTACTGGTCCCGGAATCTGCGGTTAAGTTCGCGCATAGCTCTTTCGCCCTCCGGTAGTACACCCCCACGATTGCCGCCGCCCGACTGTGGTTGCATGACACCCAGCGGTTTGATAATCTGCGCTCATACCGAAACGACGGTGTTCCAGGCACTGGAATCATCCGCAGTTGCGGTAAGCGGCTTTTAGCCGTTAAACTGTTCATGCGTTGGTATCTCCACACTTAAGATCGACACGCCGCGACGCCAGGAGCTGCAACTCGATGGCGTCATCTTTTCCTGGAAGGCAATAAACGCGAGAAATGAGGTTGAGGAACGTCATCAACGTGACACGGAACTGGTAGGCGATATCATTCAGGCTTTGCCACTCACCGTGAGTAACAAACCCATCATCGATATATTCACGATAAGCGCTTACCAACTCACCGAGTTGCCCGACAAGTTCAGCAAGTTTTAAGCCAATCTCTTCGTTTTCATCTTCGGGAACCGCGCCAGATACATGGATCCCGTTATCCGTTTCGCGCGAAAACGCATCAGCGATGTAACTTACCCCCGCCGCCTTTTGCAGAACCATCGCCCAACCCATCGGGAAGATCTGATCGCCACCAGCACGCAGGCGGTTAAATAAGGCATCCTCCGTGACATCAATAATTTCGGCAGCTTCCGCATAGCCACCAGGCAGCGCCGCGATGGTCTTGCGTATTGCGGCCACCAGCCACGCTGGTTGTTTTTCTACTTTCCAGTGTTCATTACCCACGGTTAACCCCTTGATTCTGTGGTTATGCTTGCGTGCCCGTTTCGTTAGGCTTCTGAGGACGGCTGATTAACTTGATCAATTCAGCGGAATACTTGCCCCCGGATACACCAGCAATCTGCCCGGCGTAGTCCGTTTCACCCGTGAAATCAGTACGGGGTAAAGCGCCCTTTTCCATCCACTTGTAGATGGCGCGGGGGCTACAGCCACAAGCAGAAGCGATAGCCATAACGCCGATATCTTTGATGGCCTCGGAAAATGTTGGGAATTTTTCCTCTTTCATATGAACCTCACTTTATGAACTTAAAGTACATATTATGACGGAACTGATAGTTCACGCAGGTAGCCCTATTATTGAACTCATGGTTCAAGAAGAAAAAGCGCGCAAAGACTTCTCCCATAGGCTGGCGCTGGCCTGTGATAAAGCTGGTTTACATAGCCATGGGCGTCAGGCCGACATCGCAAAAAGGATGAAGCTAACCCCGAAGGCAGTGAGCAAATGGTTCAATGGGGAAGCAATACCTCGACGTGGGAGGCTACAGGAACTGGCGGACCTTATCGGTACGTCGGGCTCATATTTGCTTGGAGAAACAGCGGAAGACGGTATTAGTGCTGATCGCATTAATACAAATGCTGATATTTATCGTGTCGATGTGCTGGATTTGACCGTTAGTGCGGGGCCGGGCGCGTACATGCTTTCAGAACACGTCGATGTACTGTACGCCATTGAGTTTACCGATTCGCACGCGAGGGATCCGTTTGGTAACCGGTCAGCAGAAGACGTAAAAGTTATGACAGTCAACGGCGACAGCATGGCGCCAGCCCTCACATCTGGTGATCGACTGTTCGTTGATATATCTGCCAGACACTTCACAACAGATGGCATTTACTGTTTTGTTTTCGGTAAGACATTCTATGTGAAGAGATTGCAGATGCAGGGCTTACGGCTTGCTGTTCTGTCTGATAATCCTGCATATGAGACGTGGTATATCGAAGAGAAAAATCAGGATCAGCTTTACGTGATGGGTAAAGCTTTAATACACGAATCCATTAAATACAATAAGTTGTAAAATGTAAGTTTCTCAAGGATAAAGGATGCCAGACGACGCTGTTTTGCACATAACTCATATCATCAGAAGAATGGCGTCAGGCGTGACAGAGCCTTTTTTGTGCGAGTGTGATGACGGAAACAAGTATGTCATCAAAGGTAAGCCTCGATTGACCCCCAAAGAATTGATGGCGGAATGGATATCAGCAAAGCTGGCTCAGTTTCTGGAGCTATCTATACCTCAATTTTTCTTAGTTTTTGTCGATAATGACGTTATAAAGTTCACAAAACCTGAGTGGAAAAGGGATTTACAGGAAGGGCATGCCTTTGCTT
>Ga0114930_10000474_pt1 | contig 41888 bp, 40 predicted proteins | sample AnhtaG_FD_87300 | JGI IMG/M metagenome (GOLD analysis project Ga0114930, IMG submission 87300) | Deep subsurface microbial communities from Anholt, Denmark to uncover new lineages of life (NeLLi) - Anholt_01485 metaG | ecosystem: Environmental > Aquatic > Marine > Oceanic > Sediment | place... | reverse complement strand
TTCCCTGTGTTATGCACTTCCAGCACTAATTCTAATGGTGCGCCTAAAGCCTTCGCTTCGGCCACCAGCTCTTCCTCAGGCAGGGACTGAAGTTTGCGGATTCCATCCTGAACTGCCCGCATATGTCTTACCGCCTCAACAATATTTCCTGTCCCGGCTTCGCCTTTGGTTCTAATCATAGCTGCACCCTCAGCAATACGTCGCAATGCTTCGCCGAGGTCGCGGCAGCCACAAACGAAAGGAACCTTAAAATCGTGCTTCCAGACATGGTGGCTCTCATCAGCGGGAGTGAGCACCTCGGATTCATCAATAAAATCCACCCCCAGCGCCTCAAGTACTTGAGCTTCAACAAAATGTCCGATGCGGCACTTAGCCATTACTGGGATGCTTACTGCTTCCATCATAGACGAAATTATACTTGGGTCAGCCATGCGAGCTACGCCGCCGGTGGCACGAATGTCAGCGGGCACTCGCTCCAACGCCATAACGGCGCAGGCGCCAGCATCCTCAGCAATTTTAGCTTGCTCCGCCGTGACTACATCCATAATCACTCCACCCTTTAGCATCTGCGCCAACCCGGTCTTGACTTTCCAGCTACCTTTCTCCATACCTATTTCATTATAAGGGAGCGTGAGGCAAAAATCAAAAATAAGTTAACGACCCTTTTTTGGCTCCTCGATTTCCCTTTCCACCTCCTTTAGTTCTTCCTCTAATTCCCTCTTATAATCCTCAAGCATACTAAGGCATTCCTCTTTACTTGGAAAGGAGCTTATCCCGTGAAAGTAGAAACCGAAGGGCGGCAAACCAAGTAGAATCTCCAGGACTTTCTGCGCCACATCTTTATTCACCTCCTATGATTGGATGTCTCGCTGGTGTGCCGGCACGCCGTGGATATTTTTCTGGCGAGGGACATATTTTATCAATGATTACCAGATAACGCCTGTCGCTAAGTTCTTCCAGTTCTACTTTCTTCACCTGGTTCAGTTTCCCCCCCAAAACGTCAATGGATTTACTTGCCTCTACTATTTCCTGCTCGATTTTTCCTTTCTTCTGAGCTACGAATTTCCCCCCAATGTGACAGAAAGGCAATGCTAGTTCCACTAGTGTGGGCAGTGAAGCCACGGCGCGGGAGACAACCAAGGTGAAATTTTGACGGAATAGCGGCTGGTGGGCTGTTTCCTCAGCTCTGCCAATCACTACCTCTACATGACTTAATTCCAATTGTTCAATAATGTGCTGAAGGAAAGTCGCCTTCTTAGCCTTGGAGTCAAGAAGTACCAATCGCGACTGAGGAAGAAAAACCTTAAGAGGTATGCCAGGGAAGCCAGCGCCAGTGCCTATGTCGATAATGCTGAATCCAGGCTGTCTTAATTCCTCTTCTGTCAAAGCCAAAACCACAGTTAATGAATCGAGGAAATGTTTTGTCTGCACTTCTTGATAATCTGTTATCGTGGTGAGGTTAAACTTCTTGTTCCAACTCACCAATTCTTGATAGTAAAGCTTAAATTGGGTTATCTGCTTGTCATTGAGATTTATGCCCAGCTTCTGAGCGCCGTCAATGAGTTTTTGCATTATAGTGCTTCATCAAAGAAGGCAGCCACTTTTGCAGCAATGGTTGATTCATATCCCCACCAAAAGTGATCTGCACCTTCAATGGTCTCCCATTTCTTAGGCTCGGGAAGGCTCTGGCAGAATTCAATGAATTGGGGCAGAGGGGTGAAATTGTCCTCGCTCCCGGAGAAAAGAAGCTTGGGCTTGAAGCAATCTCTGAGGGGCTGGAAATCGAACATAGCAAGAGGTGGGGAAATTGCCACCAGGGCTCTAAGCCGTTCGTCATTGAAGCAAACAGGCAAAGCAAAGCCGGCACCGGCTGAATAGCCAACGAGTCCAATCCTTTGTGAGTCTATTTCCTTCACTGAAGCCGCAAAGGAGATTGCTGCCCTGACATCCTCTTGCTCGCCAATTCCGTGACTAAACTCACCTTGACTTTCACCTACGCCACGGAAGTTAAATCTGAATGGGATGAGCGATTTTCGGCCAAGCGCTTCAAAGATGCTGATTACTACATTATTATCCATACTGCCGCCGAAGAGTGGGTGAGGATGACAGATTATCACTGCGGGAAAAGACACTACATCTTCAGGTATGCCCAGTATTCCCTCTAGGGAAAGCTCACCACAGGGGAATTTTACTTTCCTGGTTATCACTCTAATTACGATTCCACGGAGAATTTCTATGATTTTGCAATCATGCCACAGGGCTCGGGTCTTCTGTGATTGATAAAATTTGCCCCTGCCTACTACCGAGGGCTGGAACTATTGCCCTTATTTTTCTTCTTTGAGGAAAAGGGTATCACACTTGCACTTCTCTAAGAGTATGCTGAAAATCCCTTGCCCAGGATAGTGTAAGTACTTATTAGTTTCATCATCTCGCTTGTGCCATCGGGAATCGTCTGCATTCTGGCATCCCTGAAGTATCTCTCCAGGGGCAACTCTTGGGAAAGCCCATTTGCACCGTGAATTTGTATAGCGTGATATGTCACCTTGACCGCCGATTCACCTCCATACACTTTAGCCATTGATGAGAGTCTCCTGGCATCTGGGTCTCCTTTGCTAATTGTATCAATAGCTTTATATCCCAGAAATCTTGCTGTTTCAATCAAAAGGTTCATTTCATAGAGCATATTCTGAATCAGCTGGTGCTTGCCGATAGGTTTCCCAAATGTAACTCTTTCCTTAGCATACTTTACCGAAGCTTCAAAAGCTGCCTGGGCTATTCCCACCGACATCAATCCCATTCCTGCCCTGGGCAGTGTGAGCAGTGCAGTGGTTGGTGTCAATGTGGTAAACAATTTCATAAATCCCTCTGAGATTGGTAAAGTCTGGCCCTTCTCAAAAGCACTTTTCAGTATGGCACCCATCTCATTCTCTTTGGGAACCTTACAATTATCAAAAAACATCTCTCCGGTATCTGAGGCATTCCACCCTATCTTGTGTAGCGGGCTTGTCTCCCATGGGGAAACCTCTTTCTCTATTAGAAGGAAAGTCTGTGTTCCTGTTTCGGGATCTTTTACCCCTACAAATGCTGTATCGCAAGTTACGGCATTGCTTATCCAGGTTTTTGTGCCATTAACGATGTAATAGTCTCCTTCCAGCCTGGCTGTGGTTTGAATGTCTCGGGTATCACATCCCGCCTCAGGTTCAGTCTCGGCGAAAGCCCCGACGAACTCTCCTTTTTCAAGCCTTGGAAGTACCCTGCTTTTCATATCATCCGAGGCTAACGGGACATAAATTGCTGGAATGGCACCCATGCCGAGAAGCGGTGTCAAACTTGCCCAAACCTTCGACATTTCTTCTGACATTATGCCGAATAACGTAGGGTCCAAATATGCCTTCATGTTTTCTGGGTCAATGCCGATACCTATCGCTTGGAACTTCTTGTTTATCTCTATTTCCTCTTCCCTGGTAAACGGCCCTTCTCTGTCTCTTTTATCAACTATGGGGCCGTATTCCCGTTGCATGAAGTCTTGCAGAGCATCCCTGAACATCCTTTGCTCTTCAGTGAAGTCGAAATCCATAGGACACCTCCTTGTTTTCCTTGGCTTTAGTGTGATAATTCGCTGCTAATAGCTGGGTTCATTGCGCGATGACGCAATTCTACCTTGTGCTTCTTTTAAGGTCAACTGTGTATTGGGTAATCTTTTATTGAAACCAGGGTGCGGTTCTAACTTCTCTGGACAGAGGGAAATTCGGAGCCCTCATTAAAACTATTTATAACATAGCTTATCCCTTTGACGCTTGCGAGCAAAATTGGTAAGCTACATAATTCAGGAGTGAAATGAGTGGCAACGTAAGTATGGAGAAGATTGTCTCTTTGTGTAAGCGAAGGGGCTTTGTTTTTCCCAGCAGCGAAATCTACGGTGGGCTGGCCAGTTGCTGGGATTACGGACCCTTTGGAGTGGAGCTTAAGCGAAACATTAAGGATGCTTGGTGGAAGACTATAGTTCAAGAGCGAGACGATGTGGTTGGTCTGGAGACGAGCATCATGATGCATCCAAAAATCTGGGAGGCAAGCGGACACATCGATAGGTTCACTGATCCCTTGGTAGAGTGCAAGTCCTGCCACCTGAGGTGGCGAGCTGAAGAACTAGGGGATGAAAAATGCCCCAAATGTGGAGGCGAGTTAACTAAGCCCCGTATGTTTAATCTGATGTTCAAGACTTTCATGGGTCCCGTTGAGGATGAGGCAAGCACTATTTATCTCCGTCCTGAAACTGCTCAGGGGATGTTTGTCAATTTTGAGAATGTCGTAACTATTTCAAGGAAAAAATTACCTCTAGGCATTGCCCAGATTGGTAAATCCTTTCGCAATGAAATTACACCGGGTAATTTTGTTTTCAGAACTAGAGAGTTTGAGCATATGGAAGTGGAATACTTCGTCAAACCCGGGGATGACAAACATTGGTTCGATTATTGGGTGGAGGAACGGTTCAACTGGTATATTGACCTTGGCATCAAAAAGGAAAACCTCCGTTTACGACAGCATGGCAAAGATGAGTTAGCCCATTATGCTAAGGACTGCTATGACATTGAGTATCTGTTTCCTATGGGATGGGCAGAACTTGAAGGCATTGCTAATCGAGGGGATTATGATCTAAGTCAGCATGCTAAATTTAGCAACAAGGACCTCAGCTTTTATGATAATGAAAGTGGGCAGCACTATATTCCTTACATTATTGAGCCTTCTGCTGGTGTTGAACGTTCTTTTTTAGCTTTCCTCATCGATTCCTACCGTGAAGAAGTAGTGGAAGGTGAAAAAAGGGTAGTTTTGTCTCTCCATCCTTCTTTAACTCCCATAAAAGTAGCTGTTCTACCTTTAAGCAGGAATGAAAAGCTGACTCCTTTGGCCAAGGAGATTTATGGACAGCTGCGTTCTAGCTTCATAACCTATTATGATGATTCTCAAAGTATAGGGCGAAGGTATCGACGCCAGGATGAAATTGGCTCGCTGTTCTGTGTTACCATAGATTTTGAGTCTCTGGAAGACCACCAAGTCACCATCAGGGATAGAGATAGCCTGGCACAAATCAGGGTGCCCATAGAAGAGCTTGAGAAGACTTTGCGAGCCAAGCTGAGTGGTGAGTCCTTTGACGCTTCTCCATTATGGGCAACAAGGCAGAAATAAGGCTACTCTAGGTCCAGCTACTTCATCAGCTTAAACGCCGTGACATCCACCAATCCCAAATCGGTCAACCTCAATTCGGGAATTACCGGTAAGGCGAGGAAGGAAAGGATGGAAAAGGGCGCGGGAGGCAAATTGCCTGAACTGGCAGCAGCTTTTTCTACTTGTTCAAACTGAGCTACCACTGTTTCTAAAGGCTCGGAGGAGAGCAATCCAGCGATAGGCAGTGGTAGAGAGACTATGGTCTGTCCAGCAGCGCAAACGACAAGTCCACCTTGTAAATTTTCTATCTCCTTGATTGCAGCAAGGATGTCAGCATCATTGGTGCCTACTGCTATTATATTATGAGAATCATGGGCTATAGATGAAGCTAGTGCTCCTTTTTTCAAGCCAAAGCCTTTGACCAGTCCTACCCCAATATTACCGCTAGCTTTATGCCGTTCCACCACCACGAGTTTCAGGATATCCCTTTCAATATCAGAGATGATTATTCCCTGGTCGCTTTTGACCTTTTGCAGTCTTTTTCTGGTAATTATTTGCCCCGGGACGATTTCAATGACTGGCTGAGTTTCGCTGTTGGCGGTTAGCCTAAGTTGCTCAATGGTAAATGGCTTCTTAATATGCACTGTATTTGTCAATTCAGGTGGAATTTGGGGTGTTGAGAATAGACATTTACCTTTTTTAGCTACCAGCTTGCCTTGATAGAACACCATATCTACAGCTAATTTGGGAAGTTCGGTGAAGGTGATGAGATGGGCCAGGTAGCCTGGGGCAATAGCCCCAAGGTTACCAAGCTGGAAATATTCGGCGGTATTTATGGTAGCCAATTGCAAAGCTCGAACTGGGTCTAGTCCCCGGCTAATGGCTTTTCTCACCACGGCGTCGACATCACCTTCCCGGAGCAAGTCGGAGCAAGTGCGGTCATCCACTACGAAGAAACATCTTTTGTAAGTGTTGTCATTGATTAGTGGCAGAAGGGCGTCAAGGTTCTTCTCTGAGGAACCTTCTCTAATCATGAGATGCATTCCCCGTTTTAACCTTTCGCTACCTTCTTCAAAAGTTGTGCATTCGTGGTCGGACAGGATTCCCGCTGCCTTATAGGCATTGAGTTTTTTGCCACTTAGTCCTGGGGCATGTCCGTCAATTATTTTGCCTTGTGCAGCATTAATTTTGCGTAGTATTTCGTTATCACCATTTATTACGCCGGGGAAATTCATCATTTCCCCCAGTCCGATAACATTTTGGAGGGTGAGGAGTTGCTCTATTTCCTCCACACTGATTCTGGCCCCTGATGTTTCAAGGGAAGTTGATGGTACACATGAAGGAGCCATGAAGAATATGTCCATGGGCAAGTTTTTTCCCCAATCAATAACAAATCTTATTCCTTGGATGCCACAAACATTGGCGAGTTCATGCAGGTCGGTGACTGAGGCTAAGATTCCTCTGGGCACGACTGCTTCAGCATATCGAGCGGGATGGAGCATGGAGCTTTCAATGTGGATATGCCCATCAATTAGCGCTGGAGACAAGTATTCGCCTTCCAGGTCAATGATTTCTCTTGCCTGTGTGTAATCTCCTATACCGGCCACCCTATCACCACAAATGGCTACGTTACCCTCCTCTATTTCCCCGATGAAGGTGTTTACAATGCGGGCGTTCTTTAGTAGTAGGTCTGGTAGAGAATCCCCTCTGGCTACGGAAATAAGTTCAGCTAGATTCATCGTCCTCAAAAACACATATATCTGGTAAGTTGCGGAATTTCTGGTTGAGGTCAAGCCCATAACCAACAACAAACTTATCAGGCAAGGTGAAACCTAGATACTCAATGGATACTAGAGCCTTACGACGGGATGGTTTATCAGTCAGGGCACAAACCTTTAGGGAAGCGGGTTTTTTCCTTCTCAAATAATTGAGCAGGAAAGAGAGGGTAAGCCCGGTATCCACAATATCCTCAATCACAAGGACATCTCTGCCTTTTACAGGAGTTCTAGGTCTTTGAACTACTTTGACTTTGCCTGAACTCTTCATGTCAGTGCCATAACTGCAAAGCTTGATGAAATCGATTTCCACTGGCAAATCCAGTTGGCGAATAAGGTCAGCCATAAACACAAAGGAGCCTTTAAGGACGCAGATAAGCAAAGGATGCTTGCCTCGGTAATCTTCTTTTATCTCATTGGCTAATTTGGCTACGGTGTTCTTTATCTCCTCTCTGCTGATGAGCACTTTAAGTTGATAATCTTGATCTGGCATTATCTTTATCGCTTGAATTGCCTATAGCATTCTGCTAAATTACGCGTGGGGCTGTAGCTCAATCGGGAGAGCGCCTCAATGGCATTGAGGAGGTAGTGGGTTCGAATCCCATCAGCTCCACATTTACTTTAGAGTTAACGCTTATTAAGTTGACATAAAGCATGCTAATTCTTGTTTTCCTCAAGAGTAGATGTTTCTTGCGGTTGCTCTTTCCTGGTTTGGCGGAAAAAGAAATACCAAGCTACCGTTCCTATACCAACTACTGCTATCACCAGGGCAGTGATGAACAGGGGACGAAATTCTGGAACAAGGAGCTTTGATAGGCCACCCCCAAAAGCTCCTAAGGCGAGGTAAATCCCCTCCCAGATTAGCAGTTGAATGAGCACACCCATAAAGAAGTATCGGAAACGAATGCGTGTTGTACCGTAAGTAACCGAAGCAAGAACTCCAAGCCCCGGGGTAAGTCTTGCCATAATCAGATTGGGCAGAGCAAACCTTGTGATTTTTTGCCTTGTCTTTTCTAGGCGTTCCCTTGTGATTCGAATACGCTGGCCAAATTTGTCCACGAGCCTGTCTCCAAAGGAGTGTGAAAACCAATAGGTTGACGTGGAACCACACAAGCGTCCCGCAGGTGCTACGATCAAGAATGGAACTAGGGAGGCAGTACTACCCGTCCCATGGACAATCTGGAAGCCGGCAAAAACTATTAGGCCTTCTATGATTGGGTATGTAGGCAGACCCATCTCGGTAATCATAGCAAGCAAGAATATAATAGCCAGCCCTACCAAGCTGCCTGCGGTCACAGTCCCAAGTATTTGGACTACATCCTGCCACATAGTTACGAATCAGGAAATTCTTTCTTAATCTTTCCAGTCTTTATTAAGTAAGTTTAGCTTATACGCCGTGTGCTAGTAAAGTATCTAGCTCACTGGCAATATTGGAGAAGGAAACGCTACCGAGTTGACTTGTGGTGTTACTTTTCTAGAGATGGCAGGTATGATAGAGTATTTCGTTTGGGGAAATCTTGAAAGAGCGTATTTTCATCGGTGTAGCCTGGCCTTACGCTAACGGGCCGTTGCATCTTGGGCACATTGCCGGAGCATATCTGCCTGCTGATATCTTTGCTCGTTATCATCGCCTTAAAGGCAACGAGGTGCTGATGGTCTCGGGTAGTGACCAGCATGGAGCGCCAATTTTAATTCGCGCTGACCAAGAATCCAGGTCTCCACAAGAGCTAGTATCCAGGTATCACCAACAATTCCTTGATTGCTGGCAAAAGTTAGGCATTTCTTTTGATTTATTTACTACCACGAGCACTCAAAACCATGCTCAGGTTGTGCACGATATTTTTCTAACCTTGCTCGATAAGGGTTATCTTTATAAGGATAGGACACTGCAAGCTTATTGTCCTAAGTGTCAACGTTTTCTTCCCGACCGCTATCTTAAAGGGGTGTGTCCTTATTGTGGTTTTTCTGAGGCGAGGGGGGATGAGTGTGACCAGTGTGGCAGACCATTAAATCCCGCGGAGCTCAAGGATTTACATTGTGCTCTTTGTGGCAGTTCACCACGGTTCGAATCTTCTGAGCATTTCTTTTTACGACTGAGCGCTTTTCAAGATAGGTTGAAGGAATGGGCAGTAGCTCAATCTCACTGGCGGAAAAATGTAGCTGGCACTACATGGAAATTTTTGAATGAAGGGTTAAAGGATAGGGCAATAACTCGCGATATTAATTGGGGTGTAACCGTGCCGCAGGTAGGATTTGAGCAGAAGCGAATCTATGTCTGGTTTGAGGCGGTTATTGGCTATTTGTCAGCCACTAAAGAGTGGGCGAAGTTACATCATGAGGAGCAAGCTTGGAAGCCTTTCTGGCAAGGAGATGCAAAAAGCTTTTACTTTGTAGGTAAGGATAACATTTTTTTCCACACCATTGTTTGGCCAGTGATGCTGATGGGCTATGGTGGGCTAAACTTACCTTACGATGTTCCTGCTAATGAATTTTTGACCATAGAAGGCAGGCGGCTTTCTACCAGCCGTAATTGGGCAGTTTGGCTTCCTGATTATCTGGAACGGTATGACGCTGACCCATTGCGCTATATTTTATCAGTGAATATGCCTGAGACTGGGGATAGTGATTTTTCTTGGCGTGAGTTCGTTCGTCGAGCTAACAATGAATTAGTGGCCACCTATGGTAATTTGGTTCATCGTGTTCTCAGCTTCGCTTATCGCAATTTTGACGGAGCGGTGCCTTCCCCGGGTGACCTTGATTCACAGAGCCAAACATTGCTTCATGAAGCGGGGACGATGCTTAACGACGTGGATGGGTTGCTTTACCACTGTAGATTCAAGGAGGCAATTAGAGAGGCTATGTCTTTGGCTCAAAAGACAAATCGTTATCTTGACAACCAGGCCCCATGGAAAACGATTGAAAAAGACAGGCAAGCTTCAGCTAGATCTATTCATACTGCAATATCGAGCCTATCAGCGTTGAAAACTGCTCTTTATCCCTTTCTTCCCTTCAGTTCCGAAAAGCTTCATTCTCTTCTTGGTTTTGAAGGAAGCCCCAGTGAGATCGGTTGGAAATTTCAATTGCTGGCAGAGGGGCAAAAGCTGCGCCAACCGCAGCCATTATTTAGCAAGCTGGATGAAGATGTTGTTGAGCAAGAGAGTGGTCGGCTTGGCTCAACGTCTGACTGGTGAGATAAATGGAGCTTGATACTATCTATCAGCCTATCCGGGAGGACTTACAGAAGGTGGAGGAAGGTCTGGTCTCAGTTGTCGATGTCGATATACCTGTTCTAAAGAAGCTACTGGACTACATAATTAAAACTAGTGGCAAGAGGATTCGTCCTGCCCTTACGTTGTTTGGTGGGAAGTTTTATGACTATGATTTGGGATCTTTGATTCGGGTAGCCACGGCAGTGGAGCTGCTGCACACCGCTACGTTGGTTCACGACGATGTGGTGGATAATTCGTTGCAGCGGCGTGGTAAAGCAACAGTAAACAGATTGTGGGGTGATACAAGTGCAGTATTGGTAGGGGATTATCTGTTAGGTAAATGTGCTGAATTAACCGCAGAGACGGAAAATATCGAGGTTATGAAGCTTTTCAGCAACACTACTATGGTCATTTCTTCAGGTGAGTTAAGACAAAAAGAGCTTTCGTTTGACGGGAAACAGAATAGGGATGATTATTATCGTTGGATTGCAGCTAAGACTGCTTCTCTTTTTTCAGCAGCAGCTGAGGCGGGAGCAATTTTGGCTAATTTTCCTGAAGAAGCAATTCAAGCTTTGAGAGATTATGGCTATAATTTGGGCATGGCCTTTCAGGTTGTAGACGATGTTTTGGACTTTACTGGTGATGAAGTGGAGCTGGGTAAGCTTCCAGGCTCCGACTTAAGCCAAGGGGTATTAACGTTACCAACCATAATCTTTCTGGAACGGTATCCCAACGATGATACGGTAAATAAAATTTTGGAAAGTGAAACTGCCGAACATATAGAATTGGCTAGGGGTAAGATTTGCCAATCAACGGCTATTCAAGACTGTGTTGATATCGCTCGCAATCTTGTGCTCCAAGCTTGCCAGGCATTGCAAGTTTTGCCTGACAAGTCTCCTCGCTCCCATCTGGTTGATTTGGCTCACTACGTTGTGCAAAGGAAAGGATGAAAGACTAGCTGGCAGCGGGTTTTGGCAATAGCCCTTCAAATAGCTTATCCAGGTCAGGTTCTTCCAAGGTTTCTCGCTCGATAAGGACAGTCGCCATTTCCTTTAGTTTTGCTTTATGAGTGGTCAGGATTTTCTTGGCGGTGGAGTAAGCGCGTTGAATAAGATTGTGCACTTCTTCATCTATCTCGTCAGCTATCTTATCGCCATAGTCTCTTTGCTCGGTAATCTCGCGACCCAGGAAAACAAGCTCGGGCTTTTGTCCTAAGGTTCGTGGTCCTAGCTTATCGCTCATCCCGTATTCAGTAACCATTTTGCGAGCTAATTTAGTTGCTTGTTCCAGATCATTTTGTGCTCCTGTGCTTATCTCACCGAGGGCAATTTCCTCAGCAGTTCGTCCACCTAAGCTAACTGCTAACCTATCTTCGAGTTGAGGTTTAGTCCAGAGATGGCGCTCCTCGGTGGGCAGGAAGCGCGTCCAGCCTCCCATTATCCCTCGAGCAATAATGGAGACTTTGTGCACTGGGTCAGCATTGGGCAACATCTTGGCTACCAAAGCGTGTCCGCTTTCGTGGTAAGCAATGGTTTCTTTTTCCTTTTGGGTGACTACGCGGGTTTTTCTTTCCGGACCAGCGATAACCCTGTCGGCGGCATCCTCAAGCTCCTTCATGCTGATATCTTTGCGGTTGTGTCTGGCTGCCAGGAGAGCTGCTTCATTAAGTAGATTAGCTAAATCAGCCCCGCTGAAGCCAGGCGTTTGTTTTGCGATCACTTCTAGATCAACGTTTGGTGCTAATGCCTTGCCTTTGGCATGCACTTCTAAGATAGCTTTACGTCCTTTGATATCTGGTGTATCAATAACAATATGGCGGTCGAAACGACCGGGGCGCAATAGAGCGGGATCAAGTATATCAGGGCGATTAGTAGCAGCTACGACTATAACATTAGTATTAGTGTCAAAGCCATCCATTTCAGCAAGAATTTGATTCAAAGTTTGCTCTCTTTCATCATGTCCACCACCTACTCCAGCACCACGGTGGCGGCCAACTGCATCGATCTCATCCATGAAAATGAGGCTTGGTGTAGTACGTTTTGCTTGTTCAAATAGGTCTCTAACTCTAGAGGCGCCGACACCGACAAACATTTCCACAAATTCACTGCCACTAATGGAATAGAAAGGCGCCTTGGCTTCTCCAGCTATGGCTTTGGCTAATAAAGTCTTGCCAGTTCCTGGTGGACCTACCAAGAGAACACCCCTGGGTATCCGGGCACCCAGGGCATGGAATTTCCCAGGTGATCTAAGAAACTCAACTACCTCTTGAACTTCTTCCTTGGCCTCCTCAATCCCGGCAACGTCGGCAAAAGTCACTCTAGGGTTAGCGGGGGAATTTAATCGAGCACGACTTTTGCTAAAGTTGAATGCTTGCATGCTTGCTCCACGAGCTGAGCGGAAAAAGAAATAAAACAATACACCAAGTAAGCAAATAGGCAATATTACTTGTAACGCTATCACCCCCCAGTTGGTGCCGCTGGGTTTGACGTCGATAGGAACCTCTACTCCCGCTTCCTTGAGGTAATTAGAGAGCTCAATCGTGCTACCTTGAAATGCCGTGGTATACAATGTCTCGTCATCTTTAATACCAATGAGGATGTTCCCATCTTGCTTGATGAGATCAATTTGCCCCTCCTTGGCATAGCTTATGAACTCAGGTAACGCTACCTCTGTAGGACCTTCCTGTATCCTTGGTATAAGGACAAACATGAGGGTAATTGCTACCACTAGAAGCAGTATGTAAAAGAATCCGCCTCGCCACCATTTAGTTTTCATAACCTTACGTTTATTATAGCAACTATGGTATGAATGTAAAATTAAGCTGTTAATATCATTGTGAACACGGAGTCGAGCTAACCAAGAGAATTATAGGTTCTCTGGAGCAATAGAGCATCTTCTTCCAGGTTAGGGCTTTCACTGATAACCAATCCGTTGACATTGAAATCTTTCAAAGCTTTAGCTAAGCCAACATAATCAAAATCCGATTCCTTCAAATTCAGATGTTTGATTTCACCCTTTGCGCCGTAGGCTATTCCTGCAACATGTATATGCATATTATCCAGAGCCGCTCTTCCCAACTGACGCTCTATTTGTTCGAGGATGCTGGCAAATTCAGCATATGAGTTGAACTTTCCCGTACGAGCATGCCAATGAGCGAAGTCAATGCAAGGGGCAACTCCTTTAATTTCGCTACTCAGACTTAACACCTCCTCCAAAATGCCGAACTGGCTGATTTTTCCAGTAACCTCAGGCCTAACCCAGACCTGATTTTGCTCTAATTCTAGCTTGTGCATTGTATCTTGCAGGTTCTTTTTCACCACGGAATAGGCTTTATCTGGCGAGTCACCCATGTAATAAGCGGCATGGAAGACTACGGTTCTTGCCCCACATAGAGAGGCAATTCGAACTGTGTCTAGTAATCTTTCTTGGCTAGCGGTTCTTTTTTCAGCTTCCCTGGCATTCAAGTTTATGAAGTAAGGTCCATGTGAGCTAAGGGCAATTCCCTTCTCTTTGGCTAGCTGTCCTATGTTCCGAGCAGCAGACTCTCCCATTTTTATCCCTCTTACAAACTCCAATTCCATGCAACCAAGCCCCAGCTCGGCAATGCGGCGAATACCACGGTCTGTAGAGCGATTTTTGACACTTCGAGGAACCCCTGCAGAACCAAAAAGCAATTCCATAGTGCCTGTGTAGTATACGTGAAGTGGGAAAGCTGGTCAAAAGATTTCTCTATTTCTCTTTGATGTAAAACTATTGACTTTAGCTTCAATAGAGATATAGAATTAGCCGATTTGTGTAGGGTCATTGTAGGACGCAGGGCGACCCTTCGAGATAGTAATGCGGGTTTTGTTGATAAATGCTCCTTACCCAGAAGCTGAAGGGCTTCATGTTGCCTTGAGCATACCTTCCATAGCGGCAGTGTTGGAGGAGGCAGGGGTAGAGGTACAGGTTTTAGACTTCTTGGTTAGCAAGTACTCTCCCCAAAACCTTGAAAGGAAGCTAAGAAAATTTAAGCCTGATATTGTTGGGGCGACGTCGGTTACGCTCAATTATCCTGCAGCTCGTCGGATTCTTAAAGCTTGTAAAGAAATAGACCATAAGCTAATCACCATCATTGGGGGGCCTCATGTAACTTTTGGTGTAGAGGAGACCCTGCGTGAATCACCGTTCATAGATATCGTGGTGGTAAGGGAGGGAGATGAAACGGTGGTGGAGCTGGTGGAAACCATTGCAAGGGACACCGATCTAAGCCGGGTTAAGGGCATAGCTTTTAGAAAAGATTCAGAAATAGTGGTCACTCCTGAGCGTGCATTCATCCAAAATCTGGATAAGCTTCCATTTCCAGCAAGACATTTGCTTCCCGTATCTAGATATCTAGCATTGCAGGCGGCGTGTGGTTTATCGACAAGTAGAGGCTGTCCCTTTGGTTGCTCTTTTTGTGTGGGACACCGAATGGTTGGGAAAAAGGTAAGATACCGTGACCCGAAGGTAGTAATAGATGAAATGGAGCATATCATAAAACTGGGGTTTAAGTTGCTGGCCTTCGAAGATGACTTTTTCACTGTTAACCATAAACATTGTACGGCCATCTGTGATGAAATTACCGCTCGGGGGTTAGATGTGTTGTGGGCAGCTTATGCTCGGGTGGACTCGATAGATAAACCTTTGCTGGAGAAGATGAAACAGGCTGGGTGCTTTGCTCTGTGTTTTGGGGTGGAGAGCGGCAATCAGAAGGTTTTGGATTTAGCTCATAAAAAGATCACGCCAGCGAAGATAAGGGAAGCTATTAAGCTATGCCAGAATTCAGGGTATGACTTCATTGCCTCTTTTATTGCTGGGCTTCCCGGTGAAACTGAAGATACTTTGAGGCAGAGTGTGGAATTTGCTGAAAGCCTTGGTGAAGGTGGGTGGGGGTTTCATATTTTATCTCCCTTCTTTGGAACAGAGGTCAGGGAGAGGGCTGAAGAGCTGGGACTCAAAATATTGACCAATGATTGGGAACGCTATGATTGCAATCAAGCTGTGTGCGAAACTGAAGGGATAAAGGCGGAGACATTAAACAAAGTAGTTGATGGAATTACTCAGATGTATTACGACCAGCGTGTCAGGGATACGTTGCTAGAGAAGCTCTCTGACAAGGAATTGAAAAAATGGCAGAATGCGGAATCGCAAAACTTGATTTGGCAATTGTTGCATCAGGAAGTGATTGAAGAACAGGGAAAGATAAGGATGGATGGTAATCCTTCAGAAGTGGGGAAATACATTGCCGAATTACAAGGGCGAGTGTGGAATACCCTTTCCTTTCCGCTTGAGTTTGTTAAGACAGAAATTGGGAGGTTGATAGACAACAACTACTTGACTTACCAGTTGGATGGCAAGCACATTGTATGGAAGTGGAATGAGTGAGGTTACTTGTGTGTCAAGGGCAGCAGCGTTGCCAATATGGTCAAAGTGATCGCGGGTCACTAGAAATTGGATCAGGCTTGGCTGCATCCTACAATTTGTTGTGGTGTATTGGATTGCCGTCAATCCAGAAGTAGATGGCTTTCTCTTTAGAGAAGTGATTTCAAAAGCCGGATATCGGAGGTATCTTACCGCTATCATCTCGCCCCTTCGAAAAGAAGAATTTTGGATTGTAACTTCTCCTCTAGTAAAATAGCAATTATCGAACTAATCTTACGGATATTTTTGCTGATTGAATAGATATGGAAAGAAGCCTGGTTTTCATTAAACCTGATGCTATGCAAAGAGGATTAGCTGGAGAAATTATCTCGCGGCTTGAAAGTAAGGGACTCAAAATTGTGGCGATGAAAATGCTTCGTATGGATAAAGCATTAGCGCAACGTCATTATGCTGTTCACAAAGATAAACCATTCTTTAATGAGTTGGTCGACTTTGTTACCTCTGGTCCTGTCATCGCTATGGTTTTGCAGGATGATGACGCGGTGAAAGTGATAAGGCAAACGATGGGTGAAACTGACCCGGCAAAAGCTCTGCCGGGCACTATCAGAGGTGACTTTGGTGGAGACGTCAGCCATAATTTGATACATGGCTCCGATTCGGTGGAGAACGCTAGAAGCGAGATTGCTCTCTTCTTTTCGGCTAAAGAAATTGTTGACCCTTTTATTGAATTCTGATTATGGGGATTGCCTTATGCCAAAGTCCTTCTAGTTGATAATAATCTCGCTCTATTGTTGTGAATATGTGAACAATTACCGAGCCGAAGTCAGTAAGCATCCAACCTGAATCAGGGGTGCCTTCTTTATGATGAGGGATGACCCCTTTGTTTTTCATTGTTTCGTTAATGCCTTGCGAGATAGCTTCAATATGACGGTCTGAATCTCCGCTACAAATGATGAAATAATCCGTAAACGAACACACCTTCGCCGCATCCAGCATGACGATATTTGTTGCTTGCTTCTGCGATGCAGCTTCAGTAGCTAATTGTGCTATTCCTTCAGCTTTCAGGAAGATATCACCTCCCCATTCTGTCTATAATTATAGCTTTTTTTTTCGGAAATGGGAAAGGGGGGTAGCGCCCGCTACCCCCCTTTCCTAAATGAGGCGGGAGGTTTACTGGTAGGAAATCTTAGCTGGCTCTGGGATTCCTGCCCTGGCTGTTTTGGAAGTGACACCTATATGAGATGTCGGGAATCGTTGATTATGCCGCAGGAAAGAAGGAACATCAAGGGTTTCGCTACCGCTTGCCATCAAGCGACGAAGCTCTTCAGCGTTAGTTACCCCTTTACCATACTGGCTGGTAAACCCAGTGGCGATAATAGTGAGCTGTAGCTCGCTATCCATCTTCGGGTCATATACTACTCCGAAGATTATATTGGCGCCGGGGTCCACTGCATGGCTGATTACCTCAGCAGCTTCGTTGCACTCGAAGAGGGTTAGGCTAGACCCGCCAGTGATGTTGAACAGTACGCCTTTGGCTCCGGTTATGGACACGTCTAACAGTGGACTGGCTAAAGCAGCTTTAGCAGCTTCAGCAGCTCGGTTTTGTCCGCTACCTTTCCCCACGGACATCCAGGCTGGGCCGGCATCTTTCATCACTGATTTGACATCAGCAAAGTCTAAGTTAATTAGCCCTGGAACAGTGACCACTTCGGAGATAGCCTTTACTCCTGATCGAAGAGCGTCATCTGCAAATGCAAAAGCGCTATCAACGTTTGTCTTGGCATCGCAAAGTTGAAGAAGCCGATCATTGGGAATGATGATGAGCGTATCAACCTTACCTGTTAAGGCAAGCAATCCTTCTTCAGCTACTTGAGACCGATGTGCTCCTTCAAAACTAAAGGGTTTGGTTACCACAGCGATGGTCAGAGCACCGGACTGTTTGGCTAGTTCAGCTATTATCGGTATGCCACCAGTTCCTGTCCCACCGCCCATTCCAGCGGTAATAAATACCATATCGGTACTCTCAAAGAGCTCCTCAATAATTTGACGGCTTTCCTCTGCTGCTTTGGCTCCAGCTTTATGGTCGCCACCGACACCCAAACCTCGGGTCAGTCTCTCCCCTAACTGGATTTTGGTTGGTGTTTCAGCTAAAGCCAACGCCTGGCCATCTGTGTTCATAGCTATGAAGTCGACGCCTTTTATGCCTTGCCGAACCATTCGAGTAAGTGCATTACAGCCGCCTCCTCCAATGCCTATAGCCTTTACTTTCGCTGGTGACGGAGTATAAATTTGTTTTGCCATTCTAACCTCCTTTCTAATTAATCGTTAGCTGCGGAGTAGCCTTCTAACAAGAGTCACAAAGCCACCCAAGATTCCAGCCCTTTTCACTCGGAAGGCAGCTCCTTCTTTGCCATTGATCGGCCACAGGATTAGTCCAAGAGTGGTGGCGTAGGCCGAATCATGCAAAATATCAGAGATGCCATAGATTCCCGAATTCAAAGGGCGTCCTTTGCGCACAGGTATTTGCAGCACTGAACGTCCTAGTTCCTCAAACCCGGTTAAGTTGGCAGTTCCACCGGTGAGCACTAGGCCACATGGGGCTAATGACCGATAATCGCTGGTAGGCATTTCCAGAAGGATTAGTTGAAGTAGTTCTTCGGTACGGGAACGGATGATATCGCATAGGTCGCGGTAAGAGGCACTATGACCATTTTCGATACCTACCTGCTCTTCTTGCTCGATCTCCAAGTCCGGAGTGACATTACCATAGCTCTTCTTCATTTTTTCGGCTATGCTGAAAGGCAAGCCTAATCCAATTGATATGTCACTGGTTACCTGGTAGCCAGCTACTGGAATAATAGAGGTGTGATAAATGTTGCCACCCTTAAATAGTGCAATGTCTGTTGTGCCACCACCGATGTCGGCCATTATGACGCCGGCTTCTTTTTCCTCTTGGGTTAACACGGCTTCACTGCTAGCTAGTGGCTCTAGGATCAGATCTTCAACTTCGATACCAGTACTGCGAACACATTTAACCAAGTTTTGCACTGCGGTTGCTGAAGCGGTGATGATATGTGTTTCTACATCAAGCCTAGTGCCGTGCATGCCTACCGGTTGTGTTATTCCCGCTTGTCCATCTAGAGCATAATAGCGCGGGATAGCATGGAGTAGTTTCTTTCCTTCAGGGACAAAAATGTTGCGAGCTACTGATAACGCTCGCTTAAGGTCTTCAGGGCGCACTAGTCGATCGGTGCGTGGAATGGATACCACTCCTTGATTATTCAGGCAGCTTATGTGTCTGCCAGTAACGCCGATATAAGCCGAATCTATGCGTATGCCGCTGATTCTTTGAGCTTCCCTCGCTGAGGAAAGAACAGATGCCTTAGCTTCGTCCATGTTGACTACTATGCCTTTGTGTAAACCGTGGGAAGGAACGACCCCCACTCCCAGGATTTCGATGTCATTTTCTGCTTTAACGTCGGCCATGATGGTGGCTATTTTAGTCGTGCCTACATCAATAGCTGAGATAATCTTCCTTCTTGGCATTTTCACCTCCTTTGTTTTTTGGGATTCTCTGTATATCAGCTGAGTCGCTCGGCTATCCTTAATTTAGCACTGCGACTGCGTGGGTTGGATTTTGTCTCCAACGAAGTAGGTCTAGTGACCTTCCTTGATATGAGCTTTAAGGTAGGCATCTCAGTGCTAGATTCTCGACGCATGAATTGTTTGACTATGCGGTCTTCCAGAGAATGATAGCTAATGACTGCTAGCCTACCGCCGGGGCGAAGGAGGTTGATAGTCTGCCCAAGGGCTGTCTCCAGGTTCTCTAATTCACCGTTGACAGCGATGCGAAGTGCCATAAAAGTCCTGGTAGCAGGATGAATTCTGGCATGCTTGCTACCCAGGACTTGCTTGACTACCCGAGAAAGTTTCAAGGTAGTGTGAATGGGGCGGTTCTGGACGATGCGTTGCGCTATTTTTCGACTGTGGCGCTCTTCACCATATTCTCGTAGGATCCGCGCTAATTCCTGTTCGCCCAGGGTATTGACCAGGTCAGCGGCGGTTAACCCTTGATTGGTGTCAAAGCGCATGTCCAGAGGTGCCTCGAGGTGGAAACTAAAGCCACGTTGTGCTGTATCTAGTTGTAAAGAACAAATACCAAGGTCGAATAGAATACCCTCAATGGGATAGAAATCATGTTGTTTGCAAATATCCTCAATATTGATGAAGTTATCGTTAACCAAGGTAATTGCCTCACCGTAATGCGCCAGTTTGGCATTGGCTAGCTCAATGGCCTGCGGGTCAGTATCAATGCCTAAGACTTTTCCATCGGGTAAGATCCTCTCTAGGATAGCTGAGGCATGTCCTCCCAAACCCACAGTGCAATCGATGAAACGTTCTCCTGGCTGAGGGTTGAGTCCCTCTATTATTTGGTTAACCAGGACAGGCACATGGGTAGGCAAAGGAACATCCAAGGCTATCACTTACTCTCCTTCATGTCCCAGAGTGTATCTAGTTGCTCCCACTCGCCTATTTGTTCTTCCCAAAGTTCCGGATTCCAAATTTCCACGTATTTCTGAGCGCCGATGACGACAGCGCTATCGGTGATTTCAGCGTAGTTGCGTAGCTCTGCGGGGAATGCTATTCTTCCCTGTTTATCGAAGATAAAATCGAAAGTACTAGCGCCGAAAAGGCGTCTTAGTTTTCTTTGCACATCCGGGGGTCTTGCTGCCTTTTCTAGTTCAGCTGCTTGTTTTATCCATTCTGGTAAAGGGTAGATGACGATGCATTTGTCTGCCCCCTTGGCTAGCCTGCCACCTTTTGAATCCTTTAATTGCTCCCTGAATTTCCGAGGCAGGGGCATCCTCCCCTTTTCGTCAACCTTATACCGATATGTGCCGTAGAAGAGACTTTCCCTCATGTCAATTTAGTATGTAATACCAAACAGTACCTACATTGCTTATTTGCTTTTCGAGAATTCCATCATTTACCAAGTCTTCTACCTCTTCATGCAGGTCAGATTTGTCTTCTTCATGGTGGTTCAGAATACATTCTAGGGTGAATTTCATTTTGGGATGCCTGGTGCAGAAAATTAGGATTCTCTGTTGTATAGAAGTGTCATTGGGTGGTTCCAGAACGGTAGCTAACGTTGCTTTACGCGTATCCATAATAACCTCCACCTGGTTTTCTTCCCCACAATCCACCACAATCTCCCACAACTATTATACTCTTTACCCCCATTCTGTTGTCAATACTTTTTGCCTGTTTTGCCTAATTTTTTTGATTTTTGCGTCAAGATGTTTAAACATTCTGGGAACAACGAAAACAAAAAAGTTCTGTAACTGCTTAATAAATGTGTGATAAGATAGAACAGCGAAAATGAGAATTGATATATTGTGCCTTTTCCCCGAGATGCTTGTATCGCCGTTTGATTACAGTATTGTTAAACGGGCTAGAGAGCGCGGATTAGTGGAGGTCGTTGTTCATAATATTCGGGACTACAGTCATGATAAGCATCACACCGTGGATGACTATTCATATGGGGGTGGTCCGGGGATGGTGCTCAAGCCCGAGCCAATTTTCGAAGCAACGGAATCAATAAAAGAGCAGGTTGATTATAGTGATTTGCCGATTATTCTACTCACTCCCCAGGGTAGGCTTTTCACACAGCAAGTCGCTAGGGAGTTGGCTCTACATCAGAATATAATGCTAATTTGTGGTCATTATGAAGGTGTGGATGAGAGAGTGCGGGAGCATCTCGTTAGTGATGAAATTAGCATTGGTGATTATGTGCTCAGTGCTGGGGAATTAGCTGCCATGGTTGTTGTTGATGCTGTGGTTAGATTGATACCAGGGGCACTTGGCTCACCACTATCATTTCACAGTGATTCCCATAGCAACGGGCTTCTGGAATATCCTCAATATACAAGACCGAAAGTATATCGAAGTTGGGCAGTGCCGTCAGTTTTGCTTTCGGGAAACCATGAAGAGATTGCTCGCTGGCGACGGCAGCAGGCTATCCTGCGAACTGTGAAACGCCGCCCCGACCTCGCTAAACAAGGAAATTTATCTGCTGAGGAGTAAAAATGGATATCAGATCGCTAGTTAAGCCGAAAATAAACCCAAATATCCCTCAACTTTCTCCCGGTGACACGGTGAAGGTTAGGTTGAAGGTGATAGATGCCGATAAGGAGCGAGTTCAACAATTTCAGGGTGTAATAATCGGGCTGAGGAAAAGCATTGATGGCGGCAATTTTACGGTGAGACGAGTAAGTTACGGGGTCGGAGTAGAATGTACTTTTCCCCTTCAATCTTCGCTTATACAGGACGTAGCGGTGCTTAAGCACGGTAAGGTGCGGCGTGCTAAGCTTTATTACATCCGAAAACTGAGTGCTAAACAGGCTCGATTGGCGGAAAGACAAGAGAAAGTCCAAGCACCTTAAATGAAGTATGCCGATGTAGCGGTTAAGTGTCCAAGCTACTCCCCCTTTTGTTATGCCATTCCTCCTCACTTGAATATGCACACAGGTCAGGCAGTCTGGGTTCCTTTTGGTTCCAGAATCGTGCAAGGCATTGTTGTGCAGTTGAGAGAGATTCCCTCTGTTAATGTGGTTAAGGAGATAGACGATGTTATTGATGGTTACCCCTTGCTTTCTGCCACACAAGTCGAACTTGCTCAATGGATAAGCAGGCAATATCTTGCCTCTTTGTTTGATGCCATGGCTCTGATGTTGCCACCTGGGTTTGAGCGCAAACTCGCCAGTTACTTCCATCTATCAGGCAATCAAAGTGGTTTATCATTGCTTATGCCGGAACAAGCCCAGATCCTTCACCTTATTGAGGAGAGGGGAAGAGTAAGCCTCAAGGAACTGGAGAAAAAATTGGGGGCAAGTAAAACTGGGCGGATCACTGACAAGCTTGTTGATCTCGGGCTCGTAGTTAGGTTTTCTGAGTTAGAGAAGGCGAGGGTAGAACCAAAAGTAATTCCTTATATTAAGCTTGTTGCCAGTAAGGACGATATTGCTAGTGAAATAACTCGGCTGAAAACAACCAGAGCCTATAAGCAAGCTGCGTTATTACAATTTCTGGCTGAGGAATCCAAGCCACTTCCCATCAGCGAGGTAAGGAAGCGAGTTAGTTGCTCGCTTAAAACAATCAGGGCTCTGGAAAGTGCGCACTTACTTTCTATAGAATTGGTTACTGTCAGGCGTGACCCATTGGCGCATTTCGATATCAAGCCAATGCCTCCAGTGTCTCTTGCCTCATCGCAGCAAGTTGCTTGGAACAGCATAGAACATAACAGGGGTAAATCCACTGTTTTTCTTCTTTTTGGGGTTACTGGGAGTGGGAAGACGGAGATTTACCTGCGGGCTCTAGCCAAAACCGTCGCTGAAGGCAAGCGTGGTATTTGCCTTATTCCTGAGATTGCCCTTACTGCACAGACGGTGGAACGTTTTGCCAGTCGTTTTCCAGGTCGGGTAGCGGTATTGCACAGTGCTCTTTCTTTAGGTGAGCAATTTGATGAATGGTGGTGGACAAGGAGAGGCGAATGCGATGTAGTTATCGGGCCTCGAAGCGCTTTATTCGCTCCTCAACCTGACCTTGGGCTGATCATTATTGATGAAGAGCATGAATGGACATATAAGCAGGAAGATAAATCTCCTCGCTATCATGCTCGAGATGTGGCTCTTAAATTAGCGGAGTTGAGCGGTGCTACTGTTATTTTAGGTAGTGCCACACCCGATGTTGATAGCTTTCACAAAGCGCGGCTGGGAGAATATCAATTAGTGGAGCTGAAGGAAAGAATTACTTCTCATGGTTATTCACCACTCCCTGAAGTAAGCATAGTGGACTTAAGGGAAGAGCTCAAAGCTGGAAATACCAGCATGTTTAGTCGCCGTCTACTAAGCGCGATGAAAGAAGCTTTGATTCAAAAGGAACAAATAATCCTTTTTCTTAACCGCCGTGGCACAGCCACTTTTGTCCAGTGCCGGCGTTGTGGTTTTGTTTTTCGCTGCCCCCGTTGCTCAATAGCGCTCACCTATCATTCAGTGGAGAAGAAGTTAGTTTGCCATAGATGTCATTATACTTTGCTACTTTCCGTAAATTGTCCAAATTGTTTGAGTTCACGCCTCAGGTTCTTGGGCATCGGCACACAGAGGGTGGAAGATGAAGTGAAGCGATTCTTCCCACAGGCAGCAGTGCTTCGCTGGGATAGGGATGTAACCAGAAGACGATATGCACATGAAGAACTATTGAGCACTTTTCGGGATCGTAAGGCTGATATACTCATTGGCACTCAGATGATAGCCAAAGGGCTAGATTTCCCCTGGGTGACTCTTGCTGGGATAATTAACGCTGATACTGGGCTTAGCTTTCCTGATTTCCGTGCTGGCGAGCGGACCTTTCAGCTTCTTTGTCAGGTAGCTGGTCGGGCTGGCCGTGGGGTTAAAGTGGGAAAGGTTATCATTCAGACATATTCTCCGGAGAATTACGCTGTTCAAGCTGCAGCCAAACACGATTATGTGAGTTTCTATGATCAAGAGATAAACTACCGGCAGCAATATAGGTATCCTCCTTTTAGTCGGTTTATTCGCCTGGTTTATACTCATACCAATGATAAATTGTGTCAGAAAGAGGCGGAGAAGGTGAGTGGTTTACTCTTGGAGAAAAAACGGGAGGAAGTGCCTGATTGGAACTTAATCGGTCCCATCCCCGCTTTTGCTTCCAGAGTTAGGGGGAGATATCGCTGGCAGATTATCATTCGTGGTTTCAATCCTGCTCAAGCTTTATCGGACATAACCTTACCTCAAGGCTGGACTGTAGATGTTGACCCTGTGGGGATGGTCTAGGTTTACGTTGTAAAAGAGCTGAGCTATAATTCAGGTATGGCAGTTTTGAGGATTCGCACTTTACCTGACCCGGTGCTGCGGCAGAAGGCAAAAAAGGTAGCTAACATTGATGGCTCAGTTCAGAAGTTAATCGACGACATGATTGATACCCTACACGCTGAACCAAACAGAGGCGGTTTGGCTGCTCCACAGATAGGGGTGTCACTGCGCATAGTGGTCATTGAAATTCCTGAGGGGCAGGTCATCACTTTGATCAATCCTAAGATAATAAAGAGGCAGGGCGAGAGGGTGGTTGAAGAAGGTTGCTTGAGCGTTCCTGGTTATTATGGAGAGATTAAGCGCTCAAAAGTAGTCAAAGTGAAGGCGCAAAATAGGCAAGGGAAAGAGGTTCGCCTTGAGGGGGAAGAGCTTCTAGCTCAGGTTTTGGAGCACGAGATAGACCATCTTAATGGCATTCTATATGTTGACCACATAGAAGGCCACGACAGATTATGGGAAGCAACTCCGCAAGGTAACCAAACCTTAGAACATCCAATAATCTAATTCAGCTTTTTCCGTTAGTGCGCTGCCATACCTTGCAATTTCTGTTCGTCCATTTCCACTTGGCTAGTGATGTGGCCATGGTTAATCTTATGACGTGACTTCCTGTGCTGGTACCGTCAAAACGGGGTTGAAGCTGATGAGGTAAAGGGCTAACACCAAGCTAACAACCTCGGGTTTCATTGTTTGATACTGGGCAATATACGCAGAACTCGTTTATAATACCCTATTGATCTCGGTGGAATTAGTAACCCAGGATATGATGTCGTTGTTTTGAAGTTTCTCTGATGGTCCTTCCGTCTAGATTTTAGTTACAGGAGGTAAGAGTGCAGTACGAGTTAACTGAAGAGCAAGAAATGCTGAAGGCTGCGGTGAGAAAATTAGCTGAGGAACAAATTGGGCCCGGGGCCCATGAAAGGGATGAGAAGGAAGAATTTAGCTGGGAGATGGTGAAGCTTTTACGGGATGGCGGTTACTTAGGCATAGACTTCCCCGCAGACTATGGAGGTGGTGATGCTGGCATGTTGGCTGAGACTATCGTGGTAGAGGAACTCTCTCGCGTCGATGCCTCCGTTGGACTTCTTGTTGCTGATCAGGCGCTTGGTGCATTGCCAATAATGTTGGCTGGTAACAAAGAAGTAAAGGATAGATTTCTTCCTAAGCTCAGCACGGGTGAGCATCTGGCTGCTTTTGCGCTTACGGAGACGTCAGGTGGTTCCGATGTAGCCGACTTTAGTTGCCGAGCTGAAAGGGGGAGCGATGGATACATTGTTAATGGCAACAAGATATTCGTTACTAATGGGGGTGTCGCTGAGGTAGTCACTGTGTACGTGGTGACTGATCCTGAGAAGGGTGCGTACAAGGGTTCTAGTGTATTAGCTGTCACCAAGGGGACGGCTGGTCTCTCCGTAGGTAAACACGAGGTCAAGATAGGTATTCGGAGTTCTGATACTGTGGAGCTTGTGTTTGAGGATTGTCATGTACCTGTTGAGAATCTTGTCGGGGAAGAAGGACGCGGATTTGCCATTTCTATGAAGACCCTGGATTTTGCCAGACCAGCAATAGCTGCCCAGGCTCTGGGTATAGCTCAGGGCGCTTTAGACTATTGTATAGGTTATGCTAAGGAAAGAATTGTATTTGGCGTGCCTATTATCCAGCATGAAGGAATAGGATTTAAGCTGGCGGACATGTGTATACTTACTGAAGCGGCGAGACAGCTTTTATACAAGACCTGCTCTATCCTGCAAGAGTGTCCTAAGGATATGACCAGGCTATCACCAGAGCAAGTTAGATATTCATCAATGTGTAAGACTTTTGCCAGCGATGTGGCAATGAAAGTGACTGTGGAGGCAGTACAGGTTGTCGGTGGCTTTGGATATTGCCGTGATTATCCCTTGGAGCAACGCATGAGGGACGCCAAGATAACTCAGATATACGAAGGCACAAACGAAATACAAAGGCTGGTGATTTCGAGGAATCTATAGACGATTCAGTAAATAGAAATGGGCTCTTTATCGGTAATGACTTTTCTGGTTTCGGATAACTTAAGTCTCAAGTGCTTAGGGATAGTGAACATGGCTTGATGAGTAAGCCCATCATAGAATTTCAGTTGTCTGGATATTCTTGTTGAGATTTTAAGGTCAATCTCTTCAGGTGTTAACTTAGCGGGGTCAAGTTTCTGGGAGGCAGAGGCAAAGCCCCACAGGCTATTGAAGGAAGGTATATGAGCTTGGTAGGGGCGAACTATGGGGAAAACGTTCGCCAGCGTATTAACGATATCCGCGAAGTTCTCTAACTCTGTCCAATCGGCGGACTCGGCTTGAACTGAGATAATGCCATCTGGTTGCAGCCTTTGTTTAACCAGGCGATAAAATTCCTGGGTATATAGCAAGCGAGCCGGGCCTTCTCCTAAAGGGTCAGGCAGGTCAATGATGATGACATCAAATTTATCATCGTTTTTTTCAAGGTATTCCCTAGCGTCGGCGAAGTGCAATTCTGCCCGCTGGTCATCAAAGGAATTTTGGTGCCATGAAAACAAGAAGCGGCGGCAAATATCTACCACTTCTTTGTCAATATCTACCATGATAGCTTTCTTGACCGAGTTGTGGGCCAGCACTTCTCTTAAGGTAGCTCCCTCACCACCACCAGCAATAAACACCTTCTCGGGATGGGAATGGGTGATGATGACAGGGTGTACTAAAGCTTCATGATAGATAAATTCATCAACTTCGCTTGATTGAATCTTACCATCAAGCATAAGGCATTTTCCGAACCGCTCATTATTAATGATATCTATGGACTGAAATTTGGTCTTCCCTGAGTATGTCAACTCCTTGACCCTGTATGATATGGTGATGTCGGGGTTGACGTAATCATGAAACCATTTATGTTTATCAGGTTCAGCGGCCTTCATTAATTTGCGATGCTCCTAACCTTACTTTTCTCTACCATACCTCTTCGCAACTCGATTATGGAACACTTTTGGGGCTGTAAGCTTTGTGTTATTAGATTGGCTATTTCCTCGGGATTTACACTGTTTCCGCAGGTAAACACATCTACAGCAGCGTAGCTATACTCAGGCCAGGTATGAATTGCGATGTGGGATTCAGCGATATTAATTATTCCACTCACCCCACGAGGGGAGAATTGATGAAAAGATTCACCAACTATGGTAGCGCCGCACTGAAGGGCAGCGCGGTGCAAGCAATCTCTAAGAAAATCTAGGTCATTTAACACCTCCTTATTGTAATTTTTTAACTCTAGTAACAAATGTCTTCCCAGTGCATACAAATCACCTTCCCTCCTTTAATAGATTCTTAGATTTGCGCCCAAGTTTTTGGGCAACAGATGCAGATTTTATATCGTATGTTAACAAGGGTCAATATGTACTGCGAAAGAAAACGCCTATTATAGAATGATTCTGGCTATTCTCTCAATACCAGCCAGATCAGGTATTATCTCGATGGAAGCTTGGGGAAAGTGCCCATTTATCAATGAAATTATCGGCTCTTTTTGTCCATAGCCGATCTCTAAAAGCAGGCAACCACCTGGGCAGATCTTTCCCTGAGTTTGATTTAGTAGCTGGCGTATTACATTCAAGCCATCCTCTCCACCAATTAAAGCCACCGAAGGTTCAAAATTCATTATTTCCGGGGGCAACATCCTCAATTCATGGTTTTTGACATAAGGTAGATTAGCTATTATTACATTCACAGGCTCAGGCAGTGGTTCCAGCAGATCACCCTGCAGAAGGGTAACTTGATGGGTAACGTGGTATCGCTGGCAATTTATATGGGCTACATGGAGAGTGGAAGCAGTGATATCTATGGCATAGACTTTAGCCTGTGGTAATGCCAAGGCAACGCTGATTGCGATAGCACCACTGCCAGTGCCAATATCAGCGAGGATAAGTTCATTTTGTGAAATAGTGTGGTGGTGAGCGAAATCAATTGCTTCTTCGACCAGTAGCTCGGTTTCTGGTCTGGGAATAAAGACACGATGGTTGACATAAAAATCGTGACCATAAAAGTCGCAATGCTCCAGGATGTAGACAATAGGTTCGTGAAGTAGGCAGCGATTAATGGAGTGCTGAAGCTCTTTTATTTCTGTTGGGGTCAATACTCTTTGTGGCTCACTGTACAATTTCGTTTTTGATATTCCCAGCACATGGCAAAGCAGAAGCTCAGATTCAATACCAGCCTCGTTGGAGTTTGCCGATGCCAGTGTTTGCCTGGTTAGAATCAAAGCTTCTCTCGAGGTCATGAGAGGATTGCTTCCAGTTGTTGAGCTTGCTCTGTGGTGGATAGTGCTTCAAGGAGTCCATCAAGCTCACCGTTCAGGATTTCAGTCAAGTTATGAAAAACGGTGTTAATGCGGTGGTCGGTGATCCTGTCCTGGGGGAAATTGTAAGTGCGAATTTTTTCTGCTCGGTCACCTGTGCCTACTTGCGTTCGACGCTCCCTCTCGATCGTCTCTGTTTGCTTATGTTGTTCTAGGTCGAATAATCTTGCCCTAAGAACCGCCATAGCTTTCATCTTGTTTTTCAGTTGAGAGCGTTCATCCTGGCAGGTAGCTGTTATTCCTGTGGGGATGTGTGTGATGCGTACCGCGGTGGTTAACTTGTTCACATTTTGTCCCCCAGCACCGCTGCTACGAAAAAGGTCTACCCTGAGCTCGTTTGGCTTTATGTTCAACTCGATTTCCTTTGCTTCGGGAAGAACAGCCACAGTAGTTGTTGAGGTGTGAATCCGTCCCGAGGTTTCGGTAATAGGCACTCGTTGTACTCTATGTACTCCGCGCTCATACTTCAGCTTGCTAAAGGCACCTTTACCTTTAACTTCGAATACCACTTCCTTAAAACCACCAATGTCACTTTGACTACTATTCATGATATTTATTTGCCATCCTTTACGCTGAGCATAGTGACTGTACATGCGAAATAGATCGGCAGCAAAAAGGCTTGCTTCCTCACCACCAGCGCCTGCTCTTATTTCAACAATGATATCTTTGTCATCGTTGGGGTTTTTTGGTAGCAAAGAAAGCTTTAGTTTATCAATCAGGTCATCCCGATGTTGTTTTAGCTTGTTTCGTTCTTCTTTGACCAGAGCAATCATTTCAGGTTGAAGGTCATCATTAAGCAAAGCTTCGAGGTCAGCCAACTCCCTGGAGATCGTTTTATATTGTTGGTATTGGGTGACGATGTTCTTGAGGTTAGCTCTTTCCTGCAGCAGCTGTTGTAGCTGTTTTGGGTCAGTAGCAATTTCAGGCTGGGCAATCATCTGCTCCAGTTCTTCGTAGCGCTTTTCTATTAATCCCAGTTTATCGAACATGGCTTTTAATTAACCTTTTTGTTCTTCAAAGCTATTATAATATAGCCCATGAAACCTATTCAAATAGACTTAAGGTGGTAGTGTTACTATGAAGGTTTACCCGGAGTGCTATGATTGCTTAGGAAGGCTAATTTGCCAGGCGAGCAGGCTGGCTACAAACGATGAATTACTCAGGCAAACGGCGGTAGAAAAAGCCACAAATGTCCTTGACCGCGAATTTTCCAATGAGCAGATATCTATCGCAATTGCTACCAAGCTCCATAAGATAATACGGGATGTAACGGGCAATCCAGACCCCTATCGAACGGTGAAGGAAAATGAGCTGGCGGTTGCCTGGGAATTGTTTTCTAAGGTGAAGGGTCATTATAAAGATACTATCAATGATTATATCAAACTTGCTGCTGTAGCTAATGCCATAGATTTCTTCAGGAGTCTCGACGACGTTGCCGAGGATATAAAGAAACCAGCGGAGTTTGCCATAGACGATTCCCAGCGGTTTGAAGCAGAGTTAAAACAGGCATCCAAAGTTTTGTATTTGGCGGATAATGTTGGTGAAATCTATTTTGACTTGCCTTTGGTCAAAAAAATGAGGCAGTTGGTTGATGTTAAATATGTGGTTAAGCCTTCACCAGTTCAGAATGATGCCACGGCAGAGGATGTCAAAGAAGCTGGATTGGAAGGCGAATTTGGAACGGTGATGACTACAGGTATGGCTTCACCTGGGGTAATTCTTGACTTAGCTTCAAATCAATTCAGGCAGGAATTCAAAGCAGCAGACCTTGTGTTCGCTAAAGGCATGGGACATTATGAGTCATTGAGTGAGCTTCCTGAGGAAGGGAAGGTGTTTTACTGCCTTATGGCGAAGTGTAGACCGGTGGCAAACTCGCTGAGAATATCGCTGAATAGCTATGTTGCTATGTTGAGGTGAGTTAACGCGTTGGTTTCTTATTTTTATATTAACTCTTTCAATGTGGCACAGTAACTTTCATAAGTTGAGGAATTAAAAAGGACAAAATTCACCTCCTTCAAGGAAGCAGGTTTTTCTTTGAGGAACGAAACCACGGCTCTAAGAGCTATTCTTGCTGCCTTATCCAGGGGATAGCCGTATGCTCCTGTGCTTACAGAGGGAAAGGAGATACTGGTCAAATTCCTCTCTGCTGCTAGTTTGAGGCTTTCACGGTAAGCGCTAGCCAAAAGCTCAGCTTCATTTCTATCGCCACCATCCCAGATAGGCCCCACAGTGTGTATGACATGCTTTGCTTTGAGGTTTCCCCCTGTGGTAATTACAGCTTTCCCTGTCGGCAATCGTCCTTGTTTAGCAACAATTTGCTTGCACTCATCCAGGATAGCTGGCCCACCAGCTCGATGTATTGCTCCGTCTACTCCCCCACCACCCATCAAACTAGGATTAGCAGCATTGACTATAGCGTCGGTATCTTGCTCAGTAATATCTCCTTGAATTAACGAAAGCCTGACTTGGTTAATTAGTGTCTCCATGTTCCCCACTTATCGATATCGCAACTGAAGTACTAATTGTAAGAAATCTCATTACCAATAGCAACGCTGTGATTATCCTATTTCTCGTCTCCAGGGCAAGGTTACATGATGGGGAAAGTCTGCCAAATCAGTCTTGATGAGATTAGTTGTTGCTGATAACATTTACGGTAGGTCGTGCTAGGTGGGGAGCTAGCGGTGCCCTGAACCCGAAATCCGCTATAGCGGGGCTGAATTCCTGCTTGAGATTTCGAGGTGTAAAGTTGCTTTCTGCCAAGCGGTGATGAAGTTTGGGTTCTATGCGACGGAGAACTACGAACCCCGTCAGGTCCGGAAGGAAGCAGCGGTAAGTAACATTCTCTGGGTGACATAGAAGTGCCTGGACGGAGCTGGCTGGCAAGAGTAATTTGCACCATAGAAACCGAGAGCAGGTGCACGACCTAAATTGATATTTGGATGTATCTCAAGGCGAAAAAAAGATTAGGCCAGCATTTCTTGATTAACGAAAGCGTGGTGGAGCGCATTCTCTCTGCAGCTGAACTTGATAGGGGAGATGTTGTTGTGGAGGTAGGTCCGGGGATGGGTATATTAACTAAAGAGCTGGCTGGGCGAACTGCCAGGGTGATTGCTGTGGAACTTGATATTAAATTGGTCAATATGTTGAACAAGAAATTGGTTTCTCTTCCAAATGTCGAGATTGTGCATGCTGATATACTCAAAATCACTCCTGAAGAACTTTTGAAGGGAAAGATTGGTACTCCAGTGAGTAGCGGACAAGCTTATAAAGTAGTGGCTAATCTTCCTTATTATATTACTTCACCAATATTGTGGCATTTCCTTCGTGCTAAGCTGAAACCCTCGTTGATGGTGATAATGGTGCAGAAAGAGGTTGGCGAGGCTATTGCTGCCATGCCTGGCAAGATGACTCAGCTCAGCATTGGTGTCCAACTTTGCAGTAAGCCAACCATTATAACTTATGCGCTAGCTAAGGATTTCCGTCCTCCACCTAAGGTAGATTCTGTGGTCCTGCGTCTCGACGTTTATTCTGAACCACCCATTGAGGTATCTGATGTCCAAGGTTTTTTTGACATGGTTCATTGTGGCTTCAGTTCGCGTCGCAAGCAACTCCGCAACTCCCTGGCTCATAGTTTGGCAATATCACCTGACCAGGTCTCCCGGTTACTTGAAGGGATTGGAATAGATGCTACAAGGCGAGCGGAAACTCTGAGCTTGGAGGAATGGCGAAAGCTATGGGAAGCTTTTGCCCCGCTTAGAACATAATTGTTATGCTAACTATTTATGCACCGGCAAAGATAAACCTCGTTCTCGAAGTTCTGGGCAAGTATGATGATAATAACCACCAAATCAGGAGCATTGCCCAGACGATAACCTTATATGATGTTCTCAGCTTCGAGACGGAGCGAGAAATATCTTTGGAATGTAACGAATCAAGTTTGCAAACTGAGAACCTGGTGATAAAAGCAGCTAAACTGTTCCAAGAGGTTACGAATTGCCCTAGGGGTGTGCGAATCAGGCTTCGCAAGAATATACCATGGGGGGTAGGTCTAGGTGGGGGGAGCAGTGATGCTGCCGCGACTCTTATGGCTCTTAATACTCTGTGGGAGGTGAATTTTCCTCAATCGCGGTTGGCTCATTTAGCTTCAATGGTAAGTTCAGATGCCCCCTTGTTTGTCTACGGAGGCACCACTCTGGTAGAGGGAAGGGGGGAGAAAGTGACTCCGTTGCCAGATCCACCTCCAACTTACTTCGTCTTATATATGCCATCGGTAGCAAAGATACCAGATAAAACTAGCAGGCTTTACGGCAAATTAAGTACCAGGAATTTTACCCAAGGTCAGTTCGTACACGCTGCCTTGCAGACTTTGGAACAGGGGAAAACGCTCCCTTCCTCTTTGATGGTTAATGTTTTTGAAGAGGTAGCTTTTGATATTTTCCCCAGGCTTGATAAATATAAGGAAATATTTGAACAAACAGGGGGCTTGCCCATCCACCTCACTGGCTCGGGTCCTGGCCTGTTTGCTCCGGTTCTGAGCGAAGAAAAGGCTAATGAAGTGTGTCTATCTATGCAGAAGCGAGGACTGGAATGTTATGTGGTAACCTCGCTTCCTAGAGGTGAACCAAGTAAGTAAGATGCGAAGAAGATGGCTGAGATTGACGCTTTATAGCGCTGGCCTTATTGGACTTAGCGTTGGGTTTTTCTATTTACTCCAATACATCATGCTCCATTTTAATATCTCATTGGAGGAATTAGGGGAATTTGCCTCTACCGCTTATGCAATCGTTTTTGGTACTACTTTGTTATGTAACGCTAGCGTTATGGTTCCGGTCTATTTCCATACATCTCTAATGATGGCAGTGGCATCAGAGTGGAATCCCATTCTTGTGGCTTTGGTAGCCAGTATAGGTGGTGTCCTGGGGGAAATGACTGGCTACTATGCTGGTTACTTAGGAAAGAAGATAGTAGCTACTGAAGGTATGCCGGGATACAATAGGTTTGTGGATTGGGTTAATCGATATGGGCCGCTGGCGATATTTCTTTTTTCTCTCCAGCCTATCTTGCCATTTGATATCGCTGGACTTGTCGCTGGAGCATCAAGATTACCCCTGGGGAAATTCTTGTTGCCGTGCTGGGCGGGGAAATTCATTAGATATAGTGTGCTTTGTTATTTTGGTTCTTGGCTTCTTCAATTCCTACCCGTATGGTCTCAGCCGCCGGGCTAATTTTTCTTCCTCATCCTTAGTGGTAACCTCGCCGTTCAATTTTGCCTTGTGCAATATCTCGAGGATTTCCCCCAACTTTGTTCCTGCAGGGATGCCCAGTCTTTGAAGGTCCTCCCCATTAAGACAAGACTTTACATAACGTAATTTAGAAAGGAAAAGTTGAAGGTGCTGACGAATCACGGGCTTATCTTCGGCTATAATGTTAGCCTTAATGGCTAATGGATCATATTCATGAAGGAAGTAATAAATATTGCTGGGCTTCAAAGATGGTTTATTTAATTGAGTAAGGTGCAGCTTGAGTCGAGCGGTATCCTTCAATGTCTTGGTTAGCTTTGCTGATGGGTTAAGACGGCTTACCAACTGGTTAAGCTGCTCCCCATTGAGTGGGTAGGCGAGAAGACAAAAATAAAGTGCTGGAAGTTCACCTGGTTTACCTAATCGGCGTGCGTCATCAAATTTAGCAGCGAGCCATTCATTGCCACCAAGAGAATGGTTTATCCTTTGTAATGCTCCCAAATCTCCAAGTCGCTTAATGGCATGTTCAGGATGTTCCTCTCTGAAGATTAACTCCAGTTCGTGCCTTATTCGATCGCCACTTATAGTATCCAGCATGGGAATATCTCGCTTGAGTAATCGAGCGGTCTCGTGCTCAAGGTTGAATCCTAATCGTTGTTCATAGCGTATTGCTCGTAAGATTCTGGTAGCATCATCGCTGAAACTATCAGGGTGTAGGATACGGATGAGATGTGAATGTAGGTCATCTTTGCCACGATGAGGGTCGAGTAGCTGTCCATAATCTTCAGCGGTGAGGGATATCGCCATGGCATTGATAGAGAAATCTCTGCGGAAGAGGTCCTTTTCAATACTGCTTGGCGTGACTGCAGGTAGTGCACCAGGTCTGGCGTAAGTTTCGCTTCTGGCAGTAGCGATATCTATGGCGAAGTCACCGCTCTTGATTTTAGCAGTGCTGAAGCGTGGATATATCACCAATCCTGCTCCGCTGATTCTAGCTATTCGCTTAGCTAGTTCGACAGCATCGCCCTCGGTTACCAGATCAAGGTCGAAATTAGGGTAGCCCAGCAGTAAATCTCGCACTATACCCCCGACAAGGTAGACTCTTTGTCCTAGCTTGCTAGCCTCCTTGGAGGTATCACGAAGTAACTCAAGGAGTTCCTTGGGAAAGTAGCTCTTAACTTTTGAGGCTAAATTCACGGTTGGACTGGTTCTGGGCTATGCCTTTACCGGCTCTGCCTTGGTAAAACTCAGTTCTTCTGCTTCGACGCTGATAGCTACGGTATCTCCTTCCTTAAAGTCGCTCCGCAGTATCTTTGTTGAGAGAGGGTTTTCCACATAGCGTTGAATAGCACGCCGTAGTGGACGAGCCCCATATTCAGGATTGTAACCTTTGTTTATTAGCCATGATTTGGCTTCATTGTTTACCTGTAGCGCAATATTGTGTTCGGCGAGACGCTGTTCCACCTCCTTAAGCAACAAGTCGATAATTTTCGCCAGATGTTGCTCAGTTAAAATGTGAAAGATGATGATGTCGTCTACCCGGTTAAGTAACTCAGGGCGGAAGGTGCTCCTTAGCGCAGTTTCGATATTGCTTCTTAACTGTTGCTCTTCATCCTTGTCACGCTGGCGGAATCCTACACTTTGTCGACGGAATTCCTCTGTTCCCAAGTTGCTGGTCATAATAACGACGGCATTTTTGAAATCCACAGTTCTACCATGCCCATCGGTGAGCCTGCCATCCTCCAATATTTGCAACAGGATATTAAATACTTCTGGATGTGCCTTTTCCACCTCATCGAGTAGGATGACTCGATAGGGTCGGCGACGCACCATCTCTGTTAGTTGTCCTCCTTCTTCATATCCTATATACCCTGGAGGTGCTCCAATGAGGCGTGATACGGTATGTTTCTCCATGTACTCTGACATATCGAGCCTTACCATGGCGTTCTCGTCGTCGAACAGGAATTCAGCTAGGGCTCGAGCTAGCTCGGTCTTGCCTACCCCGGTAGGTCCCAGAAAAATAAAGCTACCTATGGGACGTTTGGGGTCTTTGAGGCCAGCCCTGCCTCGCCTTATTGCCTCACAGACAGCAACCACAGCTTCCTCCTGATTTACTATCCTCTGGTGAATCCTCTCCTCCATCTGGACCAATTTCTCACTCTCGGTCTCAAGCATTCGGGAAACGGGAATCCCTGTCCATTGTGAGACAAGTTGAGCGATATCCTCTTCGTTAACTACAGCGTCCGTCTTTATTCCTTGAAGCCATTTCGTTTTGGCTTCGTCATATTCTGGCTCCAGGCGCAATCTTTCCGCTCTCAGTTCCGCTGCTTGTTCATAATCCCCGCGTTGTGAAGCAGCCTGTTCTTCATCAAGCAAACGCTTGACCTTTTGTTCCAGTTCGTTGACCTCTGGGGGGGCGGTTTCCTGGTCAATACGTAACTTGCTGGCAGCTTCATCAATGAGGTCAATGGCCTTATCGGGCAAAAATCTATCAGTAATGTAGCGTTGACTGAGCTTTGCTGCTGCTACTAAAGCTGAATCATCGATTTGTATCTTATGGTGAGCTTCGTATCTCGGCTTTAGACCCTTAAGCATCTCTATGGTAGTATCGACACTTGGTTCATCGATGAAAACGGGTTGAAAACGCCGTTCCAATGCTTTGTCCTTTTCAACGTGCTCTCGATATTCGTTCATAGTGGTAGCTCCAATGCATTGAAGCTCGCCTCGAGATAAGGCTGGCTTGAGCATATTACTGGCATCAATCGCCCCCTCGGCACTACCGGCACCTACCACAGTATGGAGCTCATCAATGAACAGGATTATCTCTCCGCTTGCTTGGCGAATTTCGTCAAGAACTGCTTTCAGCCTTTCTTCGAATTCGCCTCGAAACTTACTTCCTGCTACCAGCGCTCCCATGTCCAGGGCGACTACCCTTTTCCCTTTAAGTGACTTAGGGACATCTTCAGCGGCAATTCTCTGGGCGAGACCTTCAGCAATAGCTGTCTTGCCCACGCCAGCATCGCCAATTACCACGGGATTATTTTTGGTTCGTCGGGAGAGTATCTGTATTACTCGTTTGATTTCCCTTTCCCTGCCGATCACAGGGTCCAGCTTGCCGTGTCGCGCTAACTGGGTGAGGTCGTGCCCGTATTTTTCCAGGGAGCGATACTTGCTTTCAGCACGGCGGTCGGTAACTCGATGGACACCACGAATGCGGCGCAGGGCCTGGTATATTTTTTCCTGGGTGATACCCAACTCCTCCAGGATTTTGCTGGCATCACCCTTGCCCTCACCGGCGATGGCGATGAGCAGATGTTCAGTGCTGACGAACTCATCCTTTAACCTAGCGGCTTCACGAGCGGCGTCCTCCATTAGTTGGGAAATACGCGGCGTAGTATAAATTTGTGCCCCTACGTAATTTATTTGGGGATAGTTTCGTAATGTCTTGTCCACACGACTTTTGACTTCCTCCACATCTATACTGAGCTCATCCAATATTTGGTGGGTTATTCCGCTTCCCTGCTCCAACAGAGCTAGCAAGATATGCTCTACATCCCATTGGCTATGTCGATAGCGGCGGACTAGCTCCTGTGATGCTGCTAAAGCCTCCTGTGCTTGCTCGGTAAATCTTTCCATCGCCATTGAGGGTCTCCTCTCCTTATGTTAAAATATACGCTAATTATAGCTAAGGGCGAGTCTTTTAGCAAAAGGTAATCAAAGTCAAAGCCAAGGGAACCAAGAGCAAGAAATAGATAGTCATGCTATAAACCTTCTTGTTGCAATAACTCCACAAATTGTCTGACGATATAGGCTGTAGCCCCCCAGACAACATGTCCTTGATATTCATAGAAGTAGATGGGAAAAGTTTGCTCGTTGACGGTTGCATATTCCTGGTTAAAATTCCTCCTGTCCATCAATGCTGATAGAGGAATGGAGAAAATTTGCTGTACCTCATCAGGATTTGCTTTAAAGGGGTAAGGATAGGGGATGAAGGCTACAAAAGGCGAGATAACGCAACCACTGGTGAGAGTACTGGCTTCGTCCAATTCGCCCAGAAATTCAACGTCTTTTTTGGCTAAGCCTATCTCTTCTTCAGCTTCTCTTAAAGCGGTGCTGATAAGGCTAACGTCACCTGGCTGGCGGATTCCCCCGGGGAAGCATGCTTCCCCTTGATGGAAGTTTACTTCCCCACTCCTCTCAGTAAATAGAAGGTGGTACTCTCCGTGGGCATAAAATAAAGGGACAAGCACAGCTGAGGGAATTAAATCATTGTTATTGATCCTTTTCTTGTGATAGTGACTGAGAATTCGCTTGATTTTCTGTTTCATTACTTTGGGATTATAGCATGTATAAAATTTGCTAATGCATGAACTAAAGAGCTATACTAAAAGTTTGGGGGTTAAACACTTATGGCGGTAAAACGCGATTATTACGAAGTGCTTGGAGTGCCTCGGAATGCTACTGAGGAAGAGATCAAGAGGGCATTTCGTAAGTTAGCTTTTCAATACCACCCCGACCATAACAGAGAATCTGGGGCAGAAGAGAGGTTCAAGGAGATAAGTGAGGCTTACCAGGTTCTTTTCGATGCTGAGAAGAGAGCTAATTATGACCGTTATGGTCGAGCTGAGGGAATACAGGGTTTTCCTGACTTTGGTTTCGGTGGACTTGGCGATATTTTCGAATCGTTCTTCGGTTTTGGTGGAAGCCCATTTGGAGCTGCCACTGCGCAGCGTGCTCCACAAAGAGGAAGCGATCTGAGAGCATATATTACCCTTTCCTTTGAAGAGGCGGTTTTTGGTTGTAGCAAAGAAATTGAGGTAGAACGCGTCGAGAATTGCTCTTCATGCCGTGGCCTTGGCACCGAGCCAGGAACAAGTCCTCAAACTTGCCCTGAATGCCAGGGCACAGGGCAGGTAAGAAGGGTTCGCCAAAGTTTCTTTGGACGTTTTACTCATGTTACCACCTGTCCCCGCTGTTCAGGTAGCGGGACAATAATAACTAATCCTTGTTGTCATTGTCGTGGAAGAGGGCGGGTAAAGGTGAAGAAGAAATTGGTGGTTGATATTCCCGCTGGCGTGGATGATAGCTATACCATGATTTTGAATGGCGAAGGCGACGTTGGCTTATATGGTGGCAGACCTGGTGACCTTTATGCCAGCCTCTCGGTAAAGCCCAGCAAGATATTCCACAGAGAAGGAAGTGATATTTTTTATGAATTGCCCATTAATTTTGCCCAGGCTGCCCTGGGCTATGAGGTGGAAGTGCCTTCCCTGGATGGCGGAATAAAATTGGACATACCTTCAGGAACCCAGAATGGAAGGCCTTTCCGTCTCAAGGGGAAGGGAATAGCAAATGCTAATGGACGCGGCAAGGGAGACGAGGTTGTCATCGTTCGTGTAGTCACCCCGGAGCGTCTTGATAAGAAACAAAAGCGTCTTTTCCAGGAACTGGCTGAGATGTTATCTAAGCCTAAGCAGCCCTAGAACGATTCTGGGGATTAAATAGTGCCGGCGAAGGAAAGAATCTATGTGCCGGCTAAGCGTATTCTGCTTTGCACGTCAGGTTGCGTCTCAAATTACGGAGATCATAGATAACCGCAAAATCTCTTCTAATTCACCCTCACCTGCAGGGAGTCAGGGGAGGGTGATCAAAGGAATTCTAAGAAAGTTATACTGAGGACTGTAAATCACAGTTGAGAAGGGGAAATTTTACCGCTGGATAGATGTATTTAGTGTGGTAGCTAACGCTCTAGTGCAAGGTCGAGGGCCAAATGAGGTTACCGATTTAGCATTGGGTGAAATCGCTAAAGTGGTGGGGTTGACTGCTGCTGGCTACAACAAGTTGATGAAAAAAACAGCTGGCTATGTAACAGCACCAAGACTCAAGCTGTGGCACGGGGTACTAGAATACCAGCCAAAACAGTACCAATGGGTGATTCACAAAACGGAGAGTATCCGTCACTATATGAGTATAGTTGAATAGTATTGGAGGTTCACTAGTATGCCTGTAACAATAAACGGTCAAACATATTATAGAACCGGTGAAGTTTGCCAGATGGCTGGTATAAGCAAAAGTACCTTATTTCGCTGGCTCAAGGATGGCATGTTCAGCAAATCTGAGCGCAGGGACAGGAGAAGATGGAGACTATTTACCAGGGATGAAATAGACAGATTGAATAAAGAGGTCAACCAGATAAATAGAACTGGAGGTTTGTAGAATTGCACCAAGGGATTGCTGAAATTAAGAAGGAGGTAGCAAAATGAGCAAACGCATACTGGTAATTGACGATGAGGAAACCATAAGAAAATTATTTGTTGCAGCGCTTAAAGACATGCCATATGAAGTAGATACGGCCAACTCGGGTGAGCAAGGGATCGAGTTGGAACAAAAGACCAAATGTGACTTAATATTTCTTGACCTCAAGATGCCCGGTTTAAACGGTGTTGAAACTTTGCGCAGGCTATGGGAACTTGACCCAGGTGTACCTATTTACATCATAACGGCTTTTCACAAAGAGTTTTTGGATGAACTCGGAAGTGCCGCGGAAGACGGAATAAGTTTTGAGATTCTTCATAAGCCGTTCGGTGCTGACGAGATTAAGCTGATTGTAAGAAGCGTATTAGAAGGGCCGGTAGGATTTCAACAATAGGAGGAATGCCATATATGAATTCAGACTCTTGCTCAATGTCATCGCATCCAGGCTCTAAGAGCTCTCAGATTAGCTCAAAGTTGAGGGTTGTTAAAACTGCAGGGGTAATAGAATGCAAATAGATGAACTCCTAAAACTAATGGTAGACAAAGGTGCCACTGATTTGCATCTCAAGGTGCCAAGCCCACCGGTGCTACGTATTGATGGTATGCTTATCCTTCAAGAAGATTTGCCACCACTTACAGTTGAAGATATCGAATTCGTATTTGAACAAGTTACTATTCAAGAGCAAAGGGATGCTTTCGTTAGGGAACGTGAGCTAGATTTTGCTTACTCTGTTCCTGGCTTAGCTCGATTCCGAGTTAGCGCACTGCAGCAAAGAGGCACAGTGAGCTTGGCCTTCCGGCTCGTCTCAATTAAAGCTCCTTCCATTGATGAATTAGGACTGCCTCAAATTTGTAAGGAGCTTATTCTTCAGCCAAACGGGCTTATCGTGGTTACTGGCCCTTCTGGCAGTGGCAAGTCGACTACCCTGGCAGCGATGATCAGTTATCTCAATGAAAATAAGATGCGGAATATCATTACCATTGAAGACCCGATTGAATACTTATTCCGTGACCAAAAATGTATCATACATCAGCGGGAGTTAGGGACAGACACTAGATCCTTTTCCACAGCATTAATACATGCCCTCCGGCACGACCCAGATGTAATTGTCATCGGAGAGATGCGTGACTTATCCACGATAACTACAGCTATTACAGCGGCCGAGACAGGGCACCTGGTGCTTGGCACACTACATACGATCGACGCTGCTCAGACTGTTGATCGTTTAGTTGATGTATTCCCAGCAATGCAGCAACGACAAATCAGGCTACAGTTGTCACAGGTATTACAGGCAGTATTATCGCAGAGGCTCTTATCCTGTATTGCGGGGGGGCGAATAGCTGCCTTTGAAATTATGATTGTTAACAGTGTGATCAGGTCACTCGTCCGTGACGAGAAGCTCTTCGAAATAACCCCTTGTATTGAAATGTCTACCGGAGCCGGCATGCAGACTATGGAGCAGGCGGTGGCCGACTTGGTAAGAAGGAACATAGTTTCCCAAGAGGAAGCCGTGATGCAAATCAACGGCCCGATAGGATTGCAGCAATTACTTCAAAACGGAGCCTGTTTACTGAAGAGGGAATAGATAGATTGAATAAAGAGGTCAACCA
>Ga0114930_10000473_pt1 | contig 41904 bp, 34 predicted proteins | sample AnhtaG_FD_87300 | JGI IMG/M metagenome (GOLD analysis project Ga0114930, IMG submission 87300) | Deep subsurface microbial communities from Anholt, Denmark to uncover new lineages of life (NeLLi) - Anholt_01485 metaG | ecosystem: Environmental > Aquatic > Marine > Oceanic > Sediment | place... | reverse complement strand
TCCGCCCCTACCAGCTCCCCGACAAAAATGGTATGCGTGCCCACGTCTAATTGCTGAACTATCTTGGCTTCCAGATAAGCCAGGGCATGGTCGGTAATCACCGGCGCCTTGGTCTCACCCATTTTATAGTTGATGCCCTTCAGCTTATCCATGTCCCGGCCCGATTTAAAGCCGAAGTGACCGATGAAAGCCAGAGGCGTATCCTGGGAGAGGACGGAAGCGGTAAAGACCTTGCTTGCCGAGATAAACTGGTGGGTTAAATTACTTTTGTTGATGGTTACGGCAATGGTTGGCGGCTCGGAGGTTACCTGAATCACGGTGTTAGCCACCTGCCCGTTGAATCGTTTTCCCTTTCTGGAGCATACAATGTATAGCCCGTAGCCTATTTTATGCAGAGCCTTAAGTTCCATTACCCACCTCCAGAATCTATGGTGGTTATTTAGCCCCCGTCCAGGGAGGGGTGTTCCTTGTTGACAAACCAACCTGCCGGGTCCTTGAGATATTCGTAGTAGTCGAGCAGAACCAGGTGGTGTTCCTGCTCTTCGGCAGCCACGGTCAGATAAAAATCTCTCTCAGCATCATGGGTGGCAATTTCCCCCTGGCTCTTATAGAAATCGTAGGTCTCATTTTCCATATCCATGGCGGTCTTTACGGCATCAAGCTCAGTGGCGGGAGCCTTTACCCTGGAGCCAATTTCCTCAGTTGCCCGGGCAAATATAGTTCTTAAGTTTTTGCCCCCGTCAGGCTGAAAATCGGTCGTCGGCCAGGCCTTTTTATCTCGGATAGTATTATATATCTGCTCAAACTTCTGCCGATGGATATCCTCTTCCGCCGCCAGCGACTCCAGCAGCTTCCTGCCCAGCTCATTACCGCTTTCCTGGCTGGTTTTCAGATAGTACTGCTTGCCATCGATTTCCATCTGGATGGCAATTTTAAGTGCTTTTAGCGTTTTATCCTGTTCAATTTCCATTGCCATCGTCTACTCCTTTATTTTACTGTCTCAAACAACTCCCGCCTCCCGGCTGGCGCTAACATAATAAACGGCAAACCGTAACAAAATCATAAAATCAGGGGTGAAAAATCTTACAAAGTTATCACATTTCCTAAAAACAGGAGATGCCAACCTTTATCTTGGCTGGCATCTCTCAGTACTTTAGTGCATCTCTCCCTTAGTAGCTACATTATAATAACCATAACCACCCATTGTGTAAAGCGGAACTTCTGAGTAAAACATATCCGCCTCCCCGCCGAGACTGTGGGGGTGGGAAGATATAGTAGACCTAAATTTACCCTTTGTCAATACTTAAGTGGGGGGAGATTGAAGAAGCTCTAAGGGGGGCTAACCTTTCAGAAATTTGGCAATGGTATTCAATAGGTCCTGGGGGTTGAATGGCTTAGTTATATATCCGTGGGCACCCATGATATCCTGGCTAAGCCTCTTATTGAGGTCATAGCCTAAGGCAGTGAGCATGACCACCGGGATTTCCTTAGTGGTATGGTTCATTTTAATTGCATAGCAGGCGGTAAGGCCATCCATTTTAGGCATCAAAATATCCATCAGGACGAGGTCTGGTTCCTGGCTTAAAGCCATGTTCACCGCCTCCTCACCATCAGTTGCCTCCAGGACGGTATAGTTTTGGCTCAGGATCCTTTTCACCAATGACCTAACCGATGGTTCATCATCAGCGATAAGTATTCTTTTTCTGTCGGCCTGTTTCATCGTCTTAATCCTGACGCTGGTTTAGCCAATATATCATCGGTGGCATAGGCGGGCAGGTTTTGCACCGTTGCCGTTAATTCCGCCATCGGTATCTGGAGGAGAGCATCAACCACAGCCGTGTCAAATTGGGTACCAGCGCACTGCCTAATTTCACTCAATGCCTGCTTTATCGGCAGGGCAGAACGATAGGGGCGGTCAGAGGTCATGGCATCAAAGGCATCAGCCACGGCCAGAATCCTGGCTCCCAGTGGTATCTTTTCCCCAGTGACCACTTGTTTCATGCCACCGCCGTCATAGTGGTCATGGTGATGCTCAATCATCTCCACTACTCTCTGATTAACCACCGGTTTTACAATACCAGCTCCGGCGTGGGCATGAATCATAATATGCTCATACTCCTCAGGGGTCAGTTCTCCCGGCTTATTCTGAATAAGTTGGTCAACGGCAATCTTACCCACGTCGTGGAGTAAACCTCCCCAGCGCAGGTCTTCTATCTCCTCCGGGGATAACCCCGCCTGCTTGCCTATAGCCACGGCGAACTGGGTCACCCTTCGAGAGTGCCCGGCAGTATACTTGTCCTTGGCTTCAAGAGCGAAGACCAGTGCCTCGATGGCACCGAGAAAGAGTTTTCTGAGTTCCTGAGTTTGTTCCTCCACCTTCTGCTCCAGATATTGCCGGTACTCCCTAAGCTCAAGCTCCAGTCTTCTTTTCTCAAGACTCCGGTCTACACTCAGCATGACCTCTTCCAGGTTAAAGGGCTTAGGTAGGTAATCATAGGCTCCCTGCTTCATGCACTGGATAGCGATATTGACATCGTTAATAGCGGTAGCCATCAACACTGCAGTATCGGGGTAACTAGCTCTTACCTCGGACAGTAGCTCTATTCCCGATTTGCCCGGCATTTTTATGTCCAAGATCACCAGTTCCGTCGAGTGGCGGCTTAACTTGTCCAGCGCCTGCTCGGCACTATCAGCTTCCTCACATTTGTAGTTTTCTCGTGATAATTTCCGACGAAGAAGCTTTCTAATCGCCATTTCATCGTCCACAATTAGTATTCTTTCCTGTTTGTTTGCCATCTCTAAACCCACTCTTAGTCAGGTTACTTTTGCCAGCCGCTTTACCGCCCGTTTGACTATAGCTCTCAACTCATCGGGAGCGAATGGCTTGGGCATATATAGTCTTTTGCTTTGACTGAGAAAGTACTCCAGCTCACCATCCAATATGTCGGCGGTGGTGAATATCACGCCATTAACCAGCCTGGGGTATTTCTCCTCTATATGGTGATAAAGCTCCTTGCCGTTCATTAGGGGGGTTCTTATATCAATCAGGCACAGGTCATACTCCTTTTTGGGCAACATAGCTTTAGCCGCTTCCCCGTTGACGGAAATGTCCACGTCAAACCCTTCAACGGTCAAGGTTCTCAGGCATACCTCACAGATGGTTGGTTCATCTTCAACTATCAGGATTCTTATTCCGTTGGCTTTAGCATGTTGCATTCTACATTCCCTCATCGCTTAACTATTATTGACAGGTAATTCCACGACAAAGGTGGCCCCTTTACCCAACTTACTTCGGGCATACATCCTGCCACCGTGTTCAGCTACTATCCCGTGGCACACGCTGAGTCCCAGACCAGTTCCCTTGCCCACTTCCTTAGTAGTGAAGAAGGGGTCAAATATCCGATTCAGGTTTTCCTTGGCAATTCCCGGTCCGTCATCGGTGAATGAAGCCCTGACACTATTATTGACCCTTTGGGTGGTAATGGTCAGATTACCTCCCCTATGTGCCTCAATCATTGCTGACTCGGCATTGATGATGATGTTGATGAAGACCTGCTGCAGCTGAGAATAGTCAGCCATGACTTCTGGTAGGTCAGGAGCAAGCTGGCTATCGACCTGGATATTGTTTACCCTATGCTCATAGGCACGCAGTTTCAGCACTCCGTCTATAATGCTGTTCATGTTTGTTGACTGCTTTGCTGGTGCCTGTTTTCGAGCGAAGGTGAGAAGATTCTTTGCCACCCCGGCAGCGCGCTGGGCTTCCTTATATATAATACTGACATCTTCCTTAATATCAGCCGGGATATCCCCCTCCATGAGTAACTGGGAAAAACCGATAACGGAGGTCAGGGGGTTATTTATCTCATGGGCAATCCCCGATGCCATTTCACCCACCGAAGCCAGACGGCTGGCGAGATGAGCCTTCTGCTCCATTTCCTTTTTCTCCTCCTCCGCCTGCTTGCGCTCGGTGATGTCGCTGTATATGGCATATACTCCCACCGTTTTACCACCAAACCGAATAGGGTAGCCAAGCGTAGAAACATCTACCAGGCTGCCATCCTTACGTTTTCTCACCGTCTCTTTCCGACCCACTTTATTATTGAGAACAGCCTGAGACATGGCAGTCGCTTCCTCAAAACGGTCTTCAGGGACAACAATGTCGTTAAGAAACCGACCTTTGGTTTCCTCCGTCTGGTAGCCAAAAAGCGTCTCGAATCCCTTATTGACTTGAACAACCCTGTCGGCATCATCCAGCAAAGCAATGCCCTCAGGGGAGTTGTCGAAGAGCTGCTGGAAGTAAGCTTCTTGACGCTCAAGCTCCTCCTCCGCCCGCTTGCGCTCGGTGATATCGCTGTATATGGCATATACTCCCACCGTTTTACCACCAAACCGAATAGGGTAGCCAAGCGTAGAAACATCTACCAGGCTGCCACCCTTACGTTTTCTCACCGTCTCTTTCCGACGCACTCCTCCATTGAGAGTAGCCCGAGACAAAGCAGCCGCTTCCTCAAAACGGTCTTCAGGGACAACAATGTCGTTAATAAACCGACCTTTGGTTTCCTCCGTCTGGTAGCCAAAAAGCGTCTCGAATCCCTTATTGACTTGAACAACCCTGTCGGCATCATCCAGCAAAGCAATGCCCTCAGGGGAGTTGTCAAAGAGCTGCTGGAAGTAAGCTTTTTGACGCTCAAGCTCCTCCCCTGCCTGCTTGCGCTCGGTGATGTCCCTCTCAATTGTAATGTGGCCAACTGGATTGCCGGAAGCATCCTTTAGCGCATTGCTACTCAACTCACCGGGAAACTCAGAGCCATCTGCCTTGAGCATAGTGTATTCAACGCCTCTAACTGCCCCCTGTTTTAGAGCTTTCCGCATATTGGTTGCTATCCTCTCATGGTCGCAGGGGGCAACAAGTTCAAGGGCGCTTTTCCCCAGGAGCTCATCCCTGGAATTGAACCCATGCATCTCCGCTGTTCTCTGGTTTACTTCGGTGATGACACCATTCAAATCAATAACTAATATCCCATCGGTGACCGACTCAAACATTTTCTGTAACTCTTCCTGACGCTGCCGCAGTGCCTCCTCCATATGCCTGCGCTCGGTGATGTCGCTAAATGAAATTAAGCCGGCTAATTTGCCCTGATACTCAGTTCTTGTACCAACTGCGCTTATCCACATTTCTCTACCATCTTTGGTTATCGTCCGAAATTCGTTAACCTGCCGTAGGTCATTTTCAAACATATCCTTTACAATAATCCTAAGAACTCGCTCTCTTTCCTCTGGAGGGACAGAGTCGAGAGGATTTAGTCCAACTACTTCCTCTACAGAATTAAGACCGTATATATCCGCAGCGGCTTGATTAGCCAGCACTACTTTCATCGTTTCAGCATCAAGAACGAGCATACCATCAAGGGTGCTCTCGAATAAGAGTTTATATTTTTTCTCACCTTTCAGCAGTGCCTCCTCCACCTGCTTGCGCTCGGTGATGTCCCTTGAGATGGTGATGTGACCAATCGCCTTGCCAGAAGCGTCCTTTAGCACACTGGTGCTTAACTCACCGGGAAACTCAGAGCCATCTGCCTTGAGCAAAGTGTATTCAACGCCTCTAACTGTTCCCTGTTTTAGAGCTTGGCGCATGTTGTCGGCTACCCTCTCATGGTCGCAGGGGGCAACCAGTTCAAGGGCGCTTTTCCCCAGGAGTTTATCCTTGGAACCAAACCCATGCATCTCCACTGTTCTCTGGTTTACCTCGGTGATGACACCATTCAAATCGACAACTATTATGCCATCGGTGACCGACTCAAGCATTTTACGTAACTCTTCCCGACTCTGCTGCAGTGCTTCCTCCATCCGCTTGCGCTCGGTGATATTCCTGGTGATCTCAAGACAGGAAACAATCCTTCCCCTGGCGTCTCTAACGGGATTAGCCGTATTCTCCCAGAAGGCAACCTCCCCCGAAGGCATTACCACCCTCCTCTCCGAGGTGTGTGACTTCCCGTCCTTAAACGCCATTTCTACCGGGCACCCATCGCACACCTTGTCTTTACCTTCATAGACTCGGTAGCATTTCTCCCCCGCGCGGTCACCAAAAATTGTCCTCAAGGGCTCATTCTGATAAATAATGTTATAGTCTTTATCTTGTATGCTGAGACCATATTCTATGGCATCTACTACTGATTGCAGTTTATTCTGCTCGGCTTGAAGCGCCTCCTGCGCCTGCTTGCTCTCGGTGATTTCCAGCATCACCTCCACTATGCCTACGACGCGGTCATTTACATCTCGGATAGGATAGGCTTGTATAAACCACACCCTACCGTCGGGAGTAATTATTTCCCCTTCCTGCAGTTTACCGCTTTCCCGGGCTTTTACCACCGGGCAGCCGACACAGGGCTTGTTACGCTGAGGCCATGTCTCATAGCAATAACATCCCACCAACTGCTCCCTAGTCAAACCAGCTGATTGTGCCGCAGCTTTATTTGCCCATAAAATCCTGTGTTGCCTATTTTGATACACCACATGCTCTGACATGGTGTTGAGAATAGCCAATTTCTCCTCTTCTATCGTTCTAAGCGCTTCCTCTCTCCGCTTGCGCTCAGCTTCTGTATCCTCAAGTTCGGCTATACGCAAACGCAGGGCCTCCAGTTCCCCAACAAGCTGTTCCTTTGTTTTATCGGCAATTCTCATTTCTCCCTCCTGGAGAATACCGGCTAAAGGCTAACCCTTTCCTGGTTCTAAATTAGCTAGCTTTACTTATCTGGTTGGCCTCCGTCTTCAATTTATCTAGCTCATCTTCAGTAAACAGCCGCCATCCTCTCCTATCCCTGTGTTGGGCTTCCTCGAAGATGCCGTCTTTAAGCCAACGAAAGAGGGTGGTTCTGCTGATACCAACTAATCGGCAGACTTCAGTAGTTCTGTAATAGGTTTGACCATTTACTGTTACAGACATAGTTATAAATCTCCGATACTTCTTGGGTATACTCTAATGTATATTTGCGGTTTGGTAAATCACCCATTAGTAATGTTTGGGCTATACTTTCGTAGTCAGACTTTAGTCCTATGCTGTTGACTGGCAGTGGTTAGTTACCCGGAGTAAGGCGCTGAGAAAGGAAATCACGTAGAAGGTCTTTGACGAGAGGACTAATCGAATAGCCAAGGCCCTGACTAGCAGGGGGGCAAGCAAGAGGGATAAGGTTATACACCGGCTTAAAACGATATGGTGCCGGCCGCTATTCGTTTATCAGGCCAAATTTTGATGCCCTGGGCTAATTTGTTATTTCTCCCCACCACAACGTTATCGCCCAGGACGCAGTTATCGAGAACCTGGCTTTCTTCCTGGATGTAGCTATGGGAGGCAACGATGCAGTTTCTTAATATCGCCTTTTTGCCCACCTTCGAGTCGTGCCATAGTATGGCCCCCTCTACCAGAGCATCTTCGGCAACCTGGCATCGGGGCCCAAGAACGGCGGGTCCTTTTATCTGTGCCCCTTTAGCAATGATACCTCCCTCACCAATGAGCACCGGACCGCTAATCTCGGCTGAGGGGTGAATGGTGCTATTACTGCCGATTTGGACCTCATTATTGGTTTTGCCAAAATAGGAAGATAAGGAAGGGGCTTGGCCTGAAAGCACGTCGTGGTGCAGCTTAAGGTATTTTTCTGGTGTGCCGATGTCAATCCAGTAGGTATCGGAGGGATAGCTTAGTATAGGCTCACCCCGCTTGAGGAGCAAGGGGAAAAGATGATGCTCAAAGGTGGAGGGGGTTGAGGGGGGAATGTAATTTAAGACTTCAGGCTCGAAGATATAGATGCCGGCATTAATCACATTGGTGGTGACTTGCTCCCAGCTGGGCTTCTCCACAAAGCGCTCTACCATGCCCTGGGCATCGGTCTCTACCACACCATATATAGCGGGATTATCCACCGGAGTTAGGGCAATGCTCATCTTGGGCTTTATTTTGCGGTGTCGGCTCATCATTTCGGTGAGGTCTATACCGGTTATGATGTCGCCATTGAGGACAAAAAATGGTTCATCCAGGAAAGCCTCGGCGTTTTTCACGGCGCCGGCGGTACCCAATGGCTGCTCTTCGGTGAGGTAGGTCAAATGGACATCCAAATCAGCCCCGTCACCGAGGTAGCCTTGGATGTGGTCGGGGAGGTAACTCATAGCCAGGATGATATCCCTTATGCGGTGCTCTCGGAGATACCGTATAAGGTGTTCCATAAGAGGCTTATTCAGGATGGGCACCATTGCCTTGGTGGTATTGCAGGTTAAGGGGCGTAGCCTCGTTCCTTCCCCACCCACCAAGATGACCGCCTTCATCGTTTCTCTTCCTCTATAGGTGAAGTATCGGGGTGGCCGGATTTGAACCGGCGACCACCTGAACCCCATTCAGGTGCGCTACCAGGCTGCGCTACACCCCGACTTATTTCAACATACTAGCATAGTTTATTTCTCAGGGCAATAAAATATAGTGATATTTTTAATCAACCTCACCCCCTGTGTCCCCCTCTCCACTCTTGGAGAGGGGGAGTGGTTTTAAAAGAGGGGGCTTCGCCCCCTCTTGGATTCCCTATTAATATAATGTAGAGGCTTCATCCCTCTAAAACTCTCCATTTAATGAAGACTCATTGAAAAGATTGCGCTTTTAGGTTATAACTATTAGGGTATTAAGCATTCGGAGGCTTAGTTTTGGCGAAAAAGAAGGCGGAGAAACCCAAGCGTGAGGTTACCAAGCGCCAGCTTTCCCGCTGGCAACAGCAGAAGAGGAGACAGCGCATTATCTTTGGCGCAGGGATTTTGATTGTCGTGGCTGTGCTAGCCATTGTTGGGGTTGGGGTTTATTTTGGGTGGTATGTTCCTGAGTATGAACCGCTGCATGAAACGGTAATTGAGGTGAATGATACCCAGTTTGATATGGACTACTATATAAAGATGTTCAAATACAGGATACTCGAATACGAATCCTATGGTATCAGCCTGACAATAGAGCAAATGCCGTCTCTGGCTGATGAGGTGGTCAGAGTTATTGAGGAACGTGAGCTGATAAGGCAAGCGGCTACGGAATTGGGCATAACTGTCAGCGATAAGGAAGTTGATGAGGAACTTGAGAGCTATGACCCACCGCCAAGCAAGGACTATCGGGATGTGCTTAGAACACAGATGCTGGTTAACCGACTGCTTGACGAGTATTTTGAGCAGGAGGTGCCCCAGTTTGCTGACCAGAGGCATATCTGGGCGATGTTCCTGGAGAGTGAGAGCCAGGTAAATGAGGTTAAAGAGGGGCTGGAGGCTGGTGAGGATTTTGCTGAGCTGGCGGGCGAGCTTTCCCTGGATACCTACTGTAAGTCAAAAGAAGGCGACCTTGGTTGGCTACCTAGGGGCATCTTACCCCAGCTGATGGACAGTTCCGTACTTGAGGATAGAGCCTTCAGTTGTGAGGTAGGGGTATTAAGTTGGCCAATATATGAAGGGACCAAAACCAAGATGGTGGGCTACTGGTTGATTGAGATATTAGAGCGGACTGGGGAGGAAGAGCAGGTTGAGGAAGAGGAGCAGGCTGAGGAGGAGGAGCCGGTTGAGGTTAAGGTTAGGTTGATGCTGCTGGGTAGTGAGCAGGAGGCAAGTGAAATCAGAGACAGGCTGGAGGCAGGCGAGGACTTTGCCGAACTAGCTAGTGAGTTCTCTCTGCATTATGCGTCTAAGGATAATGGGGGAGAGTTTGAGGTCTCATCGCTGGATATAATGACTTCCGCCTTTAGTGATTTTGTCTTTGACCCGGAGGTGGAGCTGGGTAATTTAAGCCAGCCAATACGTGATGAGGAGATTACTACCAGCGGGGGCTATTGGCTGGTTGAGGTTACGGAAGCAGAGGAAAACAGGGAGATTGAGGAGGAAGACAGAGATAGACTGAAGGCTGACGCTTTGAACCAGTGGATTGAAGCTTTATGGGATGACCCGGATAACGATATCGTGAGTTATCTGGACGATGAGAAAAAGGAGTGGGCAATTTGGTACGTTATGACTGGGGGGGGACTAGAATAGAATTGGAGGTTGGGCAGTGAAGAAACAGAGTATCGGGGTAGGGTTAATGGGGCTGGGGGTGGTTGGTGGAGAAGTAGTCAGGGTTCTGGCAGACAGAGCAGAGGTTTTGACTGAGCAGATAGGTTGCCCTCTTGCCCTGAGGCGGGTCAAGGTTTTAGAGTCGGACCTATCTAAGCCGCAGGCAAAAGAGATGGGGTTAAAGCTTTTTGCCACTGACGCCGATGAGTTTTTTGCCCAGCCCGATATAGATATCGTGGTTGAGGCTATCGGCGGTGATACCCCCGCCCTGGATTATCTAAAAAGGGCGCTCTCGGCGGGTAAACACGTGGTTACCTCCAACAAGGAGGTCGTCGCCAAGCACGGGGCGGAGCTATTTGCTCTAGCTCAGCAGCATGGGGTGGGGTTGCACTACGAGGCTAGCGTTGGTGGTGGCATTCCGCTAATTACCTCCTTTCAGCAGAGCCTGGTAGCCAATAGGATAAGTGGTATTTATGCCATAATAAATGGGACCACTAATTATATTCTCACCCGGATGGCAAAGGAGGGCTCAGATTTCCCTTCGGCGCTAAAATCTGCCCAGGAGTTAGGCTATGCCGAAGCCAACCCCAAGAATGATATAGACGGGATAGATGCTACCTATAAACTGGCTATTCTCGCCTCTTTAGCCTTTCATTGCCAGGTTCGACCTCAGGATGTTCATTGTGAAGGCATCTCCCGGCTGGATAGTCCTGACTTCAAATATGCTCGTGAGCTAGGCTTTGCCATAAAGCTACTGGCGATAGCCAAACAAGGTGATAACTGGGTTGAAGTGCGGGTTCATCCCGTTTTCATTCCTGAGGAATCCCTGCTGGCTAAGGTTGATGGTGTCTATAATGCCATTCTGGTGGAAGGTGACCTAGTGGGCAAGGTGCTTTTCTATGGTGAGGGGGCAGGGGCAGCGCCTACCAGCAGCGCCGTTATCGCTGATATTGTTTCAGCAGCCCGGGAGATTATCGCCGGTGGGGAGAGCAGGGCGAGGTGGAGATTAGAGCCAGGCAAGAAGATTAAGCCTATGGCTGAGCTGGAGACCCGATATTACCTGAGGCTCAATGTTGCCGACCAGCCTGGAGTGCTGGCTCAGGTGTCCAAGGTTTTAGGTGACCATCTGATCAGTATCTCTTCGGTTATTCAGCAGGCGTCTGACCCTGTGGCTCAGACGGCGGAAATTGTTATTATGACCCACCCCTCTAAAGAAGCGGAAATGCAGCAGGCCCTTGATGGGCTAGGGCATCTGGCTTCAGTTAAGGAGATATGCAACTTTATCCGGGTTGAGGCTTAAAGCGAAGAAGCCCCTCCCCATTTAAAATATCTATTCCCGCCCACCGCCCTTTAAGAGGAAGGGGTAACCTCCCCACCCTTAAGTGGAAGGGGTTAAGCTCCCCGCCCCTAAGGAAGGGAGTAAAGTACAGGGAGTCAAAGAGGGGCGAAGCCCCTCCCAAGATATGCTTTCTCCTCTCCTTCGAGGGGGGTGGTAAAGGAGAGTCAAAGAGAGGCGGAGCCTCTCTTACAAAAAAACCTTCCCCCTCCCTTGTAAGGGAGGGGGATAAAGGGGGAGGGTTGGTAAGTAATTATCTAAGGGGATTAATATGAAATCAGGAGTTTTAGCTAAATATAAAGACTTCCTTCCCCTCACCTCCAAGACGCCCGTATTCTCATTAGGTGAGGGGGATACTCCGCTGGTCAGGTGTAGCCAGCTGGAGAAGGAAACCGGCTGCGGCGAGCTATACCTCAAGCTGGAGGGGTGCAACCCTACCGGCTCCTTCAAGGACAGGGGCATGGTAGTGGCGGTAGCCAAGGCACTTGAGGCAGGCAGCAAGGCTATAATGTGCGCCTCCACCGGCAATACCAGCGCCTCAGCTGCCGCTTATGCCGCTTACTGCGGGGTTGACTCAATTATCATTGTCCCCAAAGGCAAGATTGCTCTGGGCAAGATGGCTCAGGCCATTGTCTATCGGGCAAAGATTGTAGCTATTGACGGAAACTTTGACCAGGCGCTGACCATAGTGCGCAGCCTGACCGAGAAGCATCCGGTTACCCTGGTGAACTCGCTTAACCCCCATCGGATAGAAGGGCAAAAGACCGCCGCCTTTGAGATTATTGATGTCTTGGGCCAAGCCCCGGACTATCTTTTTATACCGGTGGGTAATGCCGGCAATATCACCGCCTACTGGAAGGGTTTTGTGGAATACCATCAGGCGGGTAGGGCAAAGGTTAAGCCCAGGATGATGGGTTTTCAGGCGGAGGGTGCCGCCCCCATCGTGAGGGGGCATGTTATTGAGCAACCGGAGACGGTAGCCTCGGCGATAAGAATCGGCAACCCGGCGAGCTGGCGAAAAGCAGAAGTTGCCAGAGACGAGTCAGGCGGTATCATTGACATGGTCAGCGATGAGGAAATTCTGGCCGCCCAGCGGCTTATGGCAACCAAAGGGGGCGTCTTTGGTGAGCCGGCATCAGCCGCTTCCTTAGCTGGGCTGATAAAACTCCGTCGGGAGGGGATGGACTTTTCACAGAGTAAGGTAGTCTGCGTGGTAACCGGCACCGGACTCAAGGACACTGACACTGCGGTTAAGGGTGCTGAGCCCTTTCTTGAGCTGCCAGCTGATTTAGCTGCAGTGGAGCAGGCTTTAGGTCTGGCTTAAGCCAACTTGACATAACAATCTAAAAACTGCAAGGTCTATGGTAAGGGTTAAAGGAGGGTGAGAGTGTTTGACGAGGCTCAGATTAAGGCAGCAGTAACCTCTATTATCAGGGCTATTGGGGAAGACCCGGAGAGGGAGGGGCTAGTGGGCACTCCGGGGCGGGTGGCTGAGATGTATGCCGAGCTTTTTATTGGGCTTGATATGAACCCCAGGGAAGAGCTGACGGTGGGCTTTGAGGAGGGGCACCGCGAAATGGTAATCGTCAGGGATATTCCCTTTCATTCCATGTGTGAGCATCACATTTTGCCCTTCTACGGTGTGGTTCATATCGGGTATATTCCCAATGACACCGGGCGTGTTGTCGGTGCTAGCAAGCTAGCTCGGGTGGTGGAAATCTTTGCCAAGCGCCTCCAGATTCAGGAGAGAATGACCACCCAGATTGCCGATGCCATTGTTGATGGGCTTGATCCTGATGGGGTGGGGGTAATTGTCCAGGCTGAGCACATGTGCATGATTATGCGGGGCATCAAGAAGCCGGGAAGCACTATTGTTACCTCAGCCCTCAGAGGGTCCTTTCGCCACCGAGCCGGAACCAGGGCTGAATTTTTCTCTCTGCTGCAGGGTAGGCAGCTGGGCTAATCTGAGGACGGGATTGGTCTGGGTTCCTGGACTTGCATTTCCTGACCACAGCAGGTAGGCGTACCCTTCCCTGCCTTGGTGCATAGTATTTCAGTGCCACACTTAGGGCAGCGATACCTTTTACCTAATTGACTTGCCACTTGAGAATACCCTCGCTGACTAGCTTATTTCTTTAGCTCCATGGGTTGACCGCAGCAGTGGATGGTGCCGTCGCCCCCCCGGGTAACGATGAACTCAGCGCCACACTTAGCACAGCAATACCTCTTGCCTATCTGATTTGCCATCTAAAAGCCGTCTTTCTCCGACTTGGGTTACTCCATTAAACCTTCATATTATAAGCTTTAGCTTGGATAGCTGTCAAAGTCCGCTATTCACCCATAATCTGCACTACGATTTGCCTTGACCTCGGTCTATTGTCGAAGTCGACCACCACTATTTGCTGCCAGGTGCCCAGAGCCAGCTTTTTGTCGTTAAACGGGATTACTAACGAGGCACCCAGTAGCGAAGCACGGACATGGGAGTGCCCGTTACCATCGCCCCAGGCGCGGTCGTGCTTATAGGGGATGTTGGTGGGGACATTTCGCTCCCACATACCCTGGAAGTCGGAGAGTAGTCCGGATTCAAACTCAATGGTGGAAATGCCGGCAGTGGAACCGGAGATAAACAGGGTAACTGTTCCATCGCTTATATCCGTCTCAGCTAACTGCTCTCGTACCTCTGGCGTAATGTCAATGATATCGCAGTGCCCTTTACTTTGAAGGCTAATTTTCTTGGTGACTACCATAGTACACCTCCTAAAAATTATTGGGTGGGGCTAGGTATTCAGTTTTTTCACCAGGAAGGCAACATTCTTACCAAAGTTCCACGCCGTGGCCAGTCCTTCTTCGTCATTCTCCACCTCGCCCTTCTCTCGGCCAAAGGCAATATTCCAGTAGGTTGAGCCGGGCATAAAGAATCCCAGGATATGAAACCAATACATAAGCTGAGCGAGGGTGAAATTCTGCCCGGCCCGGCGGGCGACCACCAAGGGACCACCCACCTTACCGGCAAACACCCCCCGCCAGCGGCTGCCGATATAGCCAGTTCTTTCCATGAGCGCTTTGATTAATGCCGTGGCTGAGCCAAAGTATACTGGCGAGGCCAATATAATAGCTTCAGCCTCTTTCATTTTGGTAAAAACTGGCCAGAGGTCATCGTCAATCGGGCACCGTTCTTCATCCTGACAGACCATACAGGCGTTGCAGGGTCGGATATCTAAACCGCTTAACCTTATTAGTTCGGTGTCTAACCCTTCCTCGGCTATGGCCTTCAGGGTATGTGTGGTTAGTATTTCCGTATTTCCGCCCTTTCTCGGGCTACCGACAATACCAATTGCTTTAATGATGCACCTCCTTCTGCATTTGGAGTGGGTCTTGCTTCCCCCCTCCCTGCTCTTAATTTATGTTTTTCTTCCCACCCAACCCGCCCTATAAGGGTTTTGCCCCTCTTGGACTCCCTGTATTCTATTTTGCCTTGCTTCCTAACTATCCCCTCCTATTCAGGAGAGTTTTAGAGGTGAAACCTCTGAGGGTGGGAGGGTGGGACGAAAGAGAAACGCTAGAAACGGGGGACTTCGTCCCTCTTAAACTTCCTTTAATTCTTCCCAGAGTATATCATCTAAATTAAATATGGGCCCATCTCGGCATACCTGCCTTAGTCCGCTTTTGGTCTTTACTGTGCAGCCGTAGCAGACGCCCAGCCCGCACCCCATCCTCACTTCCAAAGAAATCTGGACGGGTTTGTTTCTTAATTCCGGCATCCGTGCCATAGTCTGATACATTGGCATCGGCCCACAGGCAAAGATTTGGTCGGCCCCGCCAATAAAATCGGGCAGGAGGTCGGTTATCATGCCCTTTTGACCTTTACTTCCATCCTCAGTAAGTAGGTTAATCTTTATTCCACCAGGCATGTCTTCTGGGTAAAGATGAGCAGCGGCTGAAGCCCCATGAAGCATTGTTACTGAGCACCCCTGGCTTAGAGCTTCCTGAGCCAGAAAGTATAGCGGGGCAATGCCAATGCCACCAGCTACCAGCAGCAGGTTACGTGAGTCGGGATTAATAGTAAAGCCATTGCCTAATGCTCCCAGCAGGTCTAACTCATCACCGGCCTGGCGTTGGGACAGCCATTGAGTACCCCTCCCCACCACGTTGAATAGTAAGGCAAGTCTTTTCCCGTCTAACTGATGGAGGCTCAAGGGGCGGCGTAGCATATGTTCAAAGTCCTGCCCACAGCGCACCATGACAAACTGCCCTGGCTTAGCTTTCTCTATTTGAGGGCAACTAAGCCATATAAGCTGAAAACCTAGCAGTACCCGGTTGCCAGACTGACGAGGCTGGAAAGAAAATGGACGATTATCAATGATAGTGGCTGTAACCTGCTTCAAGTGGGTTCCTTTCTCCGGTAGTCCGGTAGAGGCTGAGTGCTATAAATCTGGCTTCCGCTAAGCAGCACCTTTAAGGCAGCTTGAGCGGTATCCAGGGAAGTAAAGCAGGGGATGCGTTTCTCGGTGGCAGCACGGCGGATTTGGAAGCCGTCCCTTAGTGGAATACGCCCGCCGGTAATGGTATTGACGATGCCACTCACTGTCTTGTCGTTGATAATATCAATAACGTTGGGGTGCCCCTCGCTCAACTTTTTGGTTATCATGGTTACCGGAAGTCCCTCTTTTTCAATCATGCTTGCCGTGCCTTCAGTGGCATAGAGTTTATAGCCTATCTGGGCAAACTTCTTGATTATGGGTAGTGCTTCCGGCTTATCCCTATCGGCGACGCTGAAGAGTATGGCTCCTTGGGGCAGCAGCATTAGACCGGCGGCTTGAAGTGCCTTGGCTAAGGCAGCATCGAAGGTATAGTCAATCCCCATTACCTCCCCGGTGGACTTCATCTCCGGTCCGAGGTAAGTGTCAACACCAACCAGCTTGGACATGGAGAAAACCGGGGCCTTGATGGCCACCAGCTTTTGTCTGGGCCACAGTCCGGTGTGATAACCCTGCTCCTTGAGGGTCTTACCCAGCATGACCTTGATTGCCACCTTTACCATGGGCACACCGGTAACCTTGGAAATAAAGGGGATGGTGCGGCTAGCCCGGGGGTTTAATTCCAATACATAGACTGAGGAACCCTGGTTATTGCTACCGGGCATAATGACGAACTGGATATTCATCAAGCCCTTGATTTTGAGCGCCAGCCCTATCTTGACCGCGTAGTCGACAATGTTTTCCACCTCGGCTTCAGTCAGGTTTAGCCCGGGATAGAGAGCCATTGAATCTCCACTATGGACTCCTGCCCGTTCAATATGCTCCATTATTCCCGGAATAAGAACGTCCTCCCCGTCGCCAATGGCGTCAACCTCCACCTCTTTACCCTCCAGATACTTATCAATGAGGACAGGGTGCTTGGTATCCAGTTCCATAGCCAGTTTCATGTAGCGGCTAAGCTCGCTGTCGTCGTGCACTATTTCCATAGCTCTGCCACCGAGGACATAGCTGGGGCGAACCAGCACCGGGTAGCCGATGAGCTTGGCCACACTGAGCGCTTCCTCGACGGAGGTTACTCCGGCGCCTGGCGGTTGGGGGATGCCTAACTCGCTGAGGAAGTTCTCAAACCGGCGCCTGTCCTCAGCCAGGTCGATGGCTTCGGCGCTGGAGCCGAGGAGAGGCATCCCGCTGCGAGATAGGGGTTCGGCTAGGTTTATGGCTGTCTGACCGCCAAACTGGACTATTGATGGTGGCGACTCGCCATTTATGCCTTCGTTCTCCAGGATATCACGCAGGCTCTCCTCATCCAGGGCTTCAAAATAGAGACGGTCGCTGGTGTCAAAGTCAGTGGACACCGTTTCCGGGTTGGAGTTTACCATTATGGCTTTGTAGCCCGATTCCTGCAACGCCCAGGCGGAATGAACGCTGCAGTAGTCAAATTCAATCCCCTGGCCGATGCGGATAGGCCCGCTGCCGATAACCACCGCTTTACTGCCTTGAAGAGATTGAGCCTCGTTCTCCTGCTCATAGGTGCTGTAGAAATAGGGGGTGCCAGCGTCAAACTCGGCGGCGCAGGTATCCACCATTTTATATACCGGGCGGATATTCCAGTCGTGGCGCTGTTGTCTTACCTGCTCCGGAAGTCTGTCAGCTAGAGTGCCAATCTGCTCGTCGGAGAAGCCGAGTCGTTTTGCCTGCCACATAAGCTCCGGCGTCAGGGGCTGGGATAGGAGCTTTTTCTCCATGTCCACTATGTTCTGGAGCTTGGTAGTGAACCACAGGTCAATCTTGGTATGCTCGGATAACGCTTTAGGGGTTATCCCACGTCTTAAGGCGGCCATTAGGGCCCACAATCTGAGGTCGTTGGGGTGCAGGGGGTAGGAATCAAGTTTTGTTCCCGCTTCCCATTCAGGGTCTTCCCAGAGTAGTGACCTCCGGCCAAACTCCAGGGAGCGTATCGCCTTCTGCATGGCGGCCTCAAAGCACCTATCAATAGCCATTACCTCGCCGGTGGCTTTCATCTGAGTGCCGATGACCCTGTCGCCGGAGGCAAACTTGTCAAAGGGCCAGCGGGGAATCTTGACCACCAGGTAGTCCAGCGCTGGCTCAAAAGAAGCCATGGTCTTTCCCGTTACCTGGTTGGGGATTTCATCCAGCCTCTTGCCTACGGCTATCTTAGCCGCCACCCGGGCAATAGGATATCCGGTTGCCTTGCTGGCTAACGCCGAGCTGCGGCTGACCCTTGGGTTGACCTCAATTACATAGTAGTTATCGCTATAGGGGTCAAGGGCGAATTGGATATTACAGCCGCCTTCGACTCCCAGGGCACGGATAATCTTGAGGCTGGCTGTCCGTAGCATCTGATATTCTTTGTTGGTCAGGGTCTGGCTGGGAGCGACCACAATGCTATCGCCGGTATGCACCCCCATGGGGTCGATATTTTCCATGTTGCATACGGTGATGCAGTTATCGGCGGCGTCTCGCATTACCTCATACTCTATCTCCTTCCACCCCACCACCGACCTCTCCACCAGCACCTGGTTAATGGGGCTGGTGGCCAGCCCAAAGGTTACCGCCCTGTCCAGTTCCTCCCAGGTATATGCCATGCCGCCCCCCGTCCCCCCCAGGGTGTAGGCGGGGCGGATTACCACCGGCAGGCCTATCTTCTTGGCTACCTTCTTGGCGTCCTCCAGGGTGTTAACGGTAGCGCTCTGGGGGGTTGGTTCGCCAATCTTAGACATGAGCTGCTTGAATAGCTCTCGGTCTTCGGCGTTTCTTATCGTCTGTATGGGGGTGCCCAGAGATTTGACCTTAAATTTATCCAGAATACCGGCATCAGCCAGGTCTACGGCTAGATTAAGTCCGGTCTGCCCGCCGAGGGTGGGCAGAAGCCCGTCGGGGCGCTCCCGCTCAATAATGCGCCCTACCATCTCTACGGTGAGCGGCTCAATATAGACGATATCGGCAATGCCCTCGTCGGTCATGATGGTGGCCGGGTTGGAGTTGACCAGCACTGAGGTAACCCCTTCTTCCCGCATCGCCTTGCACGCCTGGGTGCCGGCGTAGTCAAACTCCGCCGCCTGCCCGATTATGATGGGCCCTGAGCCGATAATTAAGACTTTAGATGGTTTCAAGTTTGCTCCTTCTTTTGTGTATACAGAGTCTAATTAGGTAAAATACTCCGCCACCTACAGCGAGAACTGCCACCGCAACAACTCCCCAGCATATCCCAGATAAAAATGCTAGAGTGATAATAGTACAGGCACCACCACCAATGAAAATCGACCACAAAACGATCAGTGTCTTGGCTATACAAATTGTGCTTTCAAAACCTCTGGCGGAAGCGTACTTGTAGTGCTTGCTGATTCTATCAGGCTTATTTGCTGTTGCAGCTAGTTCGGGGTCATACCTCTTGTCAAAGTAACGAACAAGCCGCTGTCTCCACATTCCTAATGCCCTTTCTATGGCAGTCATTCGTTGATAATTTAATCCGGTAATAAAACGCATTCTTTTCAACCAGCTTATCCAACGGCAAAGGATAACGATTATTCCCCCTCCTACTAACATGATTCCCACAATTGCGGCGATAATTTGTGGCATCGTAGTCGCAGTATCCTTCTGTGCGATAGCATTGGCGAGGGTTTTACTTGTTAATATGCCGTATACTATCCCTACTAATAGCGTTACATTTGCGGTCATAAAGATAGTTGTGCTTGTCCACGTTTGAGAGCCAATGGCGTCGTTGCGTTGTTGGCAAACCTCGTATTCTTTTAATAAAGTTTCTTCTCTGGCCATTCTACCTCCCCCTTTTTAACCTGTGTCTTTCTTCCCACCCGGCCCGCCCTCATAGGCTTCGCTTCTAAACTTTCTTTCCCCCACCCCCAGAGAGAGATTAGTCTCTCCTTCTTCCCCCACCCCCGTTTTAGGGAGTGTTAAAGAGGTCTGACCTCTGTAGGGTGGGTCAGGGTGGGTAGCTAAACACCCTCTAAAACTCCCTGTATTCACTTCTCCCTCCTCACCATCTCCACGAAATCCTCAAAGTGGGAAATTCTGTCCCAGGGGCCGGGGGAGGCTTCGGAGTGGTACTGGATGGAGAAGACGGGCAGCTCTTTGTGGCGCAAGCCCTCCGCCGTCCCGTCATTAAGATTTATGTGGGTTACTTCCCACCCCTCGGGTAGGGTGGTGGGGTCGGTGGCATAGCCGTGGTTCTGAGCAGTAATATGAATTTTGCCGGTACTTAAATCGCGCACCGGGTGGTTGCCGCCGCGATGGCCATACTTCAGCTTGAAGGTATTGGCGCCAAGGGCTAGGGAGATTAGCTGACCGCCGAGGCAGATGCCCATAATCGGCTTTTTGCCGATGAGCGCTCTTACCGTATCTATCAGGTAGTCAAGGACGGCGGGGTCGCCCGGGCCGGGGGAGAGGATTATGCCATCGGGTCTGAGAGCTAGGATTTCGTCAGCGGTCATGGTGCAGGGGACAGCGGTTACCCGGCAGCCCATGCGGCGCATGATGCGCAGGATACTGTATTTTAAGCCACAGTCAATGACGACCACTCTGGGCAGTGAGGTCAGGGCTTTCTCCAGCGAGTGTAGCTCCCACTCATAGGGGGCAGCGGTGGTTACCTGCTTGACATAATCAACGGAGCCATAGGCGGGCACTTTGCCTAACTTTTCCAAAGCCTGCTGTGGGGTCATGTCGCTGGTAATAGCGCCCATCATTACTCCGATGGAGCGCAGTTTGCGGGTAATGGAGCGGGTATCCACCCCACTTATCCCCGGTATGCCGTGTTCGGTCAGGAACTGGTGCAGGGTCTGGGTGGAGAGGTAGTGGTTTGGCTGCAGGCACTCCTCCCTGACGACAAAACCGCTTACCTGGATTTTACTTGATTCAAAGTCCTCTTTATTGATGCCGTAGTTGCCGATAAGGGGATAGGTGGGAACCAGAATCTGCCCGGCATATGAGGGGTCGGTGAGCATCTCCTGATAGCCCACCATGCTGGTATTGAATACCACCTCACCGAAGGCCGTTGCCTCAGCGCCGAAGGAGTCGCCTTCGTATACTGAGCCATCGGCTAAGACCAGGATTGCCCGTTTATTCATCTTATCACCCTATCCCCTTTATCCCCTTCCCCTTGAGGGGAAGGGGAGGATTTTCTTAGTGAGGGGGCTTCGCCCCCTCAAGCTCCCTTAATATGATTCCGCCTCTAAAACTCTCTTTTTATCCCCCTCCCTTAAGGGTGGCGGGTGGGAAAAGATATAAAATGTATAGGGGGCTTCGCCCCTCTTGAACTCTTCTTTTTATCTCTCTTTCACCTTAATAGAGTCGTCTTTATAGACCAGCTTGCCTTGAGATATGGTCGCCATTACCTTGCCTTTAAGCCTCTCGCCAGCCAGAGGGGTATTCCTGCCCTTGGAGGCAAAAACCCTGGTATCTACCACCCACTCCAGGGCCGGGTCAAAGAGGGTAACATCGGCTGGGGCGCCAATAGCCAGAGTCCCCAGCTTGCCGTATTTATTGCCGATAATCCGGGCTGGTTCACCAGTAAGCTTGGTGATGAGGGTGACCAAGGTTAGTTGTTTATCATGCACCAGGCTCATCAGGCTGCCTAGGGCAGTTTCAAAGCCGCTGATGCCAAAGGGGGCGAAGGCGAATTCACAGAGCTTATCGGCTTCAGTGTGGGGGGCATGGTCGGTAGCGATGATATCAATGGTGTTATCGTTGAGCCCTTGGATTAGAGCCTGGATATCCCGTTCCGTTCTTAGCGGTGGATTTACCTTGGCATTGGTATCGTAGCCGATGACCCTTTCCTCGGTCAGGGTCAGGTGGTGGGGGGTAACCTCGGCGGTAACCCTGATGCCCTTCTCCTTGGCCCGACGAATGAGGTCAACCGAGCCCTCGGTGGTGGTATGGGCGATGTGTAGCCGCCCCCCGGTCAGTTGTGCCAGAGCCAGGTCACGAGCCACCATAATCTCCTCGGCGGCACTGGGTATCCCGCGCAGCCCCAGCTTGGTTGATATTACGCCTTCGTTCATCTGGCCACCTTCGGTGAGGGCTTTATCCTCACAATGGTCGATGATGGGCAGGTCAAAGGCACGGCTGTAGGCTAGCGCCTGGCGCATAATATGTGAATTCGGCGCTGGTTCACCGTCATCGCTAAAGGCAATCGCCCCGGTTGAAGCCAGCTCACCCATCTCGGCCAGCTCCTCCCCCTTTCTGCCCTTGGAGATGCAGCCTATGGGCAGAACCCGGACTACCCCTTCTGAAGTTGCCTTTGATTTTATATACTCAACGGTGGTCTGGTTATCCAGGGGCGGCTCGGTGTTAGGCATACAGCAGATGGTGGTAAAGCCGCCTCTGGCGGCGGCTCTGGTTCCGCTGGCAATGGTCTCCTTCTCCTCAAAGCCGGGCTGCCTCAGATGGCAATGCAGGTCGATAAATCCGGGGCAGACGATTAGCCCCTGGGCGTTAAGGACATCATAGTCGGCTTGGGGTGGGGTTTCCTTCCCTTTACCCAGCCATGAGATTTTGCCCTCAGCGATAAGCAGACTGCCGGTCTCATCCAGCCCCTGGCTGGGGTCAATTGTGCGACCATTTTGAATAAGTAGCGATTTTTTCATTGTTTCTGGCTCCCGGCTAGAAGATAAAGTAAAGCCATGCGCACGGCGACCCCGTTGGTTACTTGCTCATTGATGACCGATTGAGGACCGTGAGCCACGGCGGGAGAGAGTTCAATCCCTTCATTTACTGGACCGGGATGGAGAACCAGGGCCTCTGGCTTGGCTCTGGCTAGCCGTTCCTCGGTGAGCTGGTATAGCTGGATATACTCGCGGATGCTGGGCAGTAGCCCGCTCTGTTGCCTTTCTAACTGCAGGCGAAGTGTCATCACCGCATCGGCTCCATCCAGGGCAAGCTCAATGTCGGGCTCGATGTTGACCGAGGGCAGGTGTTGGTGCTGCCTATCCAGGCCAAAGGGTAGCAGGGTAGGGGGGCAACATAGCGTAACCTCTACCCCCATGGTGGTTAAAGCCCAGATATTGGAGCGAGCCACCCGGCTGTGCATGATATCGCCAATAATGACCGCCTTGAGCCCTTCCAGTTTTCCCTTATGTTCATGGATGGTATAGAGGTCGAGGAGGGCTTGGGTGGGGTGGGCATGCCAGCCGTCCCCGGCATTTATAATGGTGGCCGCTATGTATTTGGTGGCGATGTAGGGGGCACCTGACTGGGGATGACGCATTACCACGATATCAGCCCCCAGCGCTTGCAGTGTGCCCAGGGTGTCAATCAGAGATTCCCCCTTGGCGACACTGCTAGCTGTGGCGCTCAGGCTGGCGGCATCAGCGCCCAGATTCTTGGCGGCCAGCTCAAAGGATAATCGGGTGCGGGTGCTGGGCTCATAAAACAGGGTGATGAGGGTCTTGCCCCGCAGAGTAGGCACCCGTTTAATCGGTCGGGACAGGACCTCCTTCATCGCCTGGGTGGTGTGGAAGACAAGCTCTATTTCCTCCCGGGTGAAGTCATCAACGTCAAGAATGTGGTGATGCTGCCAAATTGACGCGGTCTGGGGCACCTCGGGCTTTATTTGTAGAGTAGGGTCGTTTTTTTGTTGTGTCATCCTCATTGCCCCTCCTTAGCTACCGTCGTGGAGATAATGGCTACCTCGTCTATGCCGTCGGTTTCTTTTAATTTGACCTGTATATCCTCATGTCTGGAGCTGGGCATGTTCTTACCTACATAGTCAGCCCGTATCGGTAGCTCGCGGTGACCGCGGTCAACCAGCACGGCTAACTGGATTAACTGAGGTCGCCCCAGGTCAGTGAGGGCGTCCATAGCGGCTCTGATGCTGCGTCCGGTATAGAGAACGTCGTCAACTAAGACTATGGATTTGCCGTCAACACTGACCGGGATGTCGGTGTTCTTGACCGTAGGCTGCAACTCCAGTGAGGAAAGGTCATCGCGATAAAAGCTGATGTCCAGAGTCCCCACCGGTATCTTTGTGCCGACAAAGTCCTCTATATTGGCGGCTAGACGCTTGGCCAGAGGTGCTCCCCTGGTATGCATACCCACCAGTATCAGATTCTCAATAGCCTTGTTTCGCTCTATCATCTCGTGGGCAATCCGAGCCAGAGTCCGCCTGATATCCTCCTGGTTCATTATGACTTTTTTGGACATAAAATTAACCTCTTACCTAAACTGGCAAGAGGCCTTGCTCCCTATTTTCTGTCTTTCCCTTGCCAGTCTCGCCGGACCAGCTTAAAGGTCTATTTTATTTTTACTTACTTAATCATATATTATACCACTTCTTTCCGGCGATTGCAACATTTTATAGCTGGGGTTGTTTTAAAACCTATCTCCCTTTACCCCCCAACTTTTGTTTTTCTTCCCATACCCACCCGCCCTTGTAGGCTTCGCCTCTAAAACTCCCTGATAATATGGTTGGGAAGTTCGTTAGAAAAAATGTTAGCAGAGCATAAATAGTATATTGTGGTTATTCTACTTTTGTCTGCATTTGCTTGTAATGCTCATTTATGTCAGAAGAAGCTGTGCCCAATGCGCTAAAATCAAAAAGGAACCAACTAGAAGGTGAAGGATGAATTTCTGTAAACATAACGTCACACTCCTGCCGCCCATAACAGGATGAAAATAGTTTATTTCTCATCATAGCCCAACCTGAAACAGTAATTGGTACTTTATCTGGATTTATTCTATTTTTATCTGCAACTAAGAGATAATCGTGGACGAGCGTTCTTTGTATGATAAAAGTCATAATGTCACACATTTGTAAAAATAGACTATCATCAGAATGTAGAAAGTGAATGCGGTCTATGAGATATGCTGAATTTGCTTCAAATTCGTATTTCGGTGGAATAATGATTGGAGTAGGTTTACTTATTTTTGAACGCCATGAAGTCATCGCGTAAAATTGCATCAATAACGCTTGTGCGGGGGTTAAGCATTTTTGTTTGATATCTAGATTAACAATATCCTTTATTTTTAGATTTTCGGCATTCGTTGATGTATCACATATTAGAACTCCAGTCTGATGAAATTCAGCCAATTTGTGTTCTATGTTAATTAATAGACAGTGTGCAGCTATGACCATATCACGATTTATCTTTTCAATATCTCCGTCGATACATTTGAGATTAAAGGAAAAGAGGTAAGGTAGTCCAAACTTTCCACACAATTGTAGAAATTCATCAAAGAATTCTCTTCGTTGGTCTAGTGTCATGCCAGAAGATAAAGATTTCCCGGCCCAGATATCAGTCGCATGAATTTCATTATTTAACCAATTATCAATGTCGAAATATTTTTCTATAAGTTCGATAAATAGTCTTTCCATATTCCAATAGACATCTTCGTATATACACATTGCTCCCATTATTAAATATGGACCATCAACATGTAGACCATCTTTAATCGTATAATTCGTTCCGGATTCATCAAGATAAATTAGAATCATGAGAGCCTATTAAACAGTGAATTAACTATAATCTACACCCATTTATTAATTTGTGCAATACATATAATTAGATATCAAAAGAATTCTTTACCAAAGAAATATAAGCGGTTATAATAGGCTAGTATTTCCAAAATGTAGCCGGAGGTGCAATTTGGCTGCCTTATATATAACCTCGTTACAAGCGGGTGGGGGTAAGACCATGCTCTGTGCTGGACTGGGCAGGCATCTAAAAGACGATGGTAAAAAGGTGGGTTTTTTCAAACCGATGGTGGCTGATATTAAGAGTCCGGATAAAGAGGCTATTGACACTGATGCCGAATTTATGAAGCATACTCTGACTTTGGCGGAATCTATAGACAGCCTTTGTCCGGTTATCGCTGGGGAGGGGAATCTAGCCAGCAAGATTAAGCAAGCCTATGCCAAGGTCTCAAAGGGCAAAGACGTGGTTATTGTAGAGGGCATATGGAGGCAGAGACCAGGGGGCAAGCCGATTGAAGCTTCCTACGAAATAGTCAGGGCCCTGGGTGCTAAGGTGCTCGTTGTCGAGCCCTATTCTGAGGCCGGGTCTATCGGTAAATATAAGGATTTCGGGGAATACCTGCTGGGTGTGGTGGTGAATAAGGTGCCGAGAAGTCGGGTGGAGGCGGTGTATGAGCAGCTTGGTGGGGCGGGGATAGAGATTTTGGGGGTGCTTCCCGAGGATAGGGTTCTATTTAGTTTAACGGTAGGGGAGCTGGCGGAGCAGATTGGGGGAGAAATACTAAACTGCGCCGACAAATCAGGGGAGCTGGTGGAGAACTTTATGCTGGGGGCACTGGCTGTTGACTCTGGGCTGGACTACTTTGGCCGTAAGGACAATAAAGCGGTGGTGGTCAGTGGCGAGCGCCCGGATATGCAACTGGCGGCTCTGGAGACCTCGACTAAATGCCTGGTTCTCAGCGGTGGTCTCTCGCCAAGCCATCCCGTACTCAAAGGGGCGAACGATAAGGGCATTCCTATTATTTTAACCAGTGATGATACTGTCACCACCGTAATGAGTGTTGAGCGGGCTTTGGGCCAGACTAAATTCAACCAGGAAAAGAAATTGCCACGGCTGGCTGGGATTATGGAACAGAGCTTCAATTTTCCAGCGCTCTATAGAGGGCTGGGGCTAGCCGGCTGAACTCATAGCTAATTAGTTACTATCGTTTCTCTATAGCATTGCCCCTATCTACCCCTCCCGTCATCCACTTTAGGTTTTTCTTCCCACCCTCCCACCCTATAGAGGCTTCGCCTCTCTAAAACTCTCCTTTCTGGGGGCTAGCTCCCCTAACTTCCCGCTTTTGTTGGGGAGTTTTGCTCTTCACCCCTCCCCCCGTTTTTAACATAGTTCTTTTTCCCACCCACCCGCCCTATGGGGCTTTACCCTTTCTCCTTCGTTTTTTGATTGGGGTGTCTAAGAGGGGCGTCAGCCCCCTTTTATATCGTTCCCCCTCCCTTGTAAGGGAGGGGGATTAAGGGGGTGGGTTGTAAAATATTAAGGGGTTGAGGGGCAGAGATAAGCACAGGGTATTGATATGAGTGAGCATATTGTTATACAATCGGGTTTGCGTCTGGTTCGGCTTAGAGACCGGGCATGAAGAAAATCTTCTAAGGAGGGTAGGTGATTGAATGCACTAGGAAAGCATTTACTCTTGGAACTGAAGGGCTGCGATAAGGAGGTGTTAAACGACATCGATTTTCTCAGAGAGGCTCTGCTGGCGGCAGCCGGTGAGGCGAGGGCTACAGTACTGGGGGAATCCTTCCATCAGTTCAATCCCCACGGGGTGAGTGGGGTGGTGATGATTGCCGAATCTCACCTGGTTATTCATACCTGGCCAGAATATGGCTATGCTGCCGCTGATATTTTCACCTGTGGTGACTCCGTCCAGCCGGAGAAGGCAGCAGAGATGTTGGTGGGAAAGCTAGGCAGCAAAGACCACTCTGTAATCGAGATGCAGAGAGGTATTCTGGATACCAAGGGTGGTTTGAGTTAGAAGTTATGGATATCGACCCTGATAAATGGTTTTACGATAGAGTAAGCCAGAATCTAATTCAACTACACAGCATCGAAGAGGTGCTGTATAGCGGGCAGACCAAGTTTCAATCTGCCGAGATTATTCGTACTGGTAGTTTCGGTAAGTGTCTGGTGCTGGATGGCAAGATTCAATCCAGTGAGGCGGATGAGTTTATCTATCACGAGGCTCTGGTCCAGCCAGCAATGATAACCCATCCCTGCCCGGAGACAGTGTTCATCGCCGGGGGTGGTGAGGGAGCCACCTTGAGGGAGGTATTGTCTCATAAAACGGTAAAAAGAGCGGTGATGGTTGATATTGATGAGCAGGTGGTGGCTCTGTGCCGGAAATATCTCCCTGATTACAGCCGGGGCTCCTTTGAAGATAAGCGAACTGAGCTACTCCATGTTGATGCCAGAGATTACCTGGCTAAGAGCGAGGAATTATTTGACATAATCATTATTGATTTGCCGGACCCTATAGAGGAGGGGCCGGCTTATTTACTCTACACTCAAGAATTTTACCAGATGGTCAGGGATAGGCTTACCGAAAACGGAATGATAAGCGTCCAGGCCGGTTCGGCATCCCTGACCGAATTACTAAATTTAAGCGCCGTCAATAACACGCTGAAAAGCGTTTTTCCTATAGTCTGTCCTTACCAGACGGATATCCCTTGCTTTGGTGGTCCCTGGGGGTTCTGCCTGGCTTCGCTGAAGCTCAACCCGGTTCTGCTTTCACTCACTGAAGTGGACAGCCGGATTTCAGCCCGGCAGCTTGCCCATCTCAAGTTCTACGACGGGCTGACTCACCAGGGGATTTTCTCCCTGCCCAAATACCTGAGAGACGAGTTTTCCACGCAAACAAGGCTTATCACCGATGACCAGCCCCTCTATATCTATAAGGGCTAAAATGCGATAGTCTAATCCTCTCTGGCAAAATCTCCTTCTTAAGCCTCCTTTCAACTAACTCAGCGCCAATGTTATAATGAGCTAGATGGATATTCTGGCTGAGCTTAACCCGGCGCAAAAGGAAGCAGTAGAGGCAATCGAGGGGCCGGTGCTGATTCTGGCTGGTCCGGGTAGTGGCAAGACCAGAGTCATTGCCCATCGGGTGGCTTACCTTATCAAGGTCTGCGGCATTAGTCCCCGCCGCATCATGGCGGTTACCTTCACCAACAAAGCCGCCAGGGAGATGGAGGAGAGGCTTCACCGGCTCATCGGCAGGGCAGTGGGTGACCTGACCATCGGCACCTTCCACGCTATCTGTGCCCGCATCCTGCGTTGGGACGGCAAGGCTATCGGCGTTGAGCCCCGGTTTGTCATCTATGACGACGAAGACCAGCTCAGCCTGCTCAAGCGTAGTATCCAGGAGATAGGGCTTGACCCCAAGCAATATGCCCCCCGGGCGATAGCTTCAGCTATTAGCGCCGCCAAGAGCCGTACCGTAACCCCGCAGGAATATGTTCAGAGTACCCGCAGCTATTTTGAGGAGGTGGTGGGGCGGGTCTACGAGCGCTACCAGCGGCTACTGGATGAAAGTAGTGCCCTGGACTTCGATGATTTGCTGATGAAAACGGTGCAGCTATTCCGAAGCAGCCCGGAGACCCTGGCTAAATATCAGTCCCGGTATTTGCATATCCTGGTGGACGAGTTTCAGGATACCAACCTGGTCCAGTATGAGCTGATAAAGCAGCTGGGCGGGGATAGGCATAATATATGTGTGGTTGGTGACCCCGACCAGTCGATATACTCCTGGAGGTCTGCCGACCTGCGTAATATTCTCAGCTTTGAGAAGGATTATCCCGAGGCGAAGCTGGTGCTATTGGAGCAGAACTATCGCTCCACCAAGCTCATTCTGGAAACGGCGTCTTGTGTAATCTCAGCCAATCAGCAGCGCAAACCCAAGGAGCTGTGGACCGATAATAAGCCGGGTGAGCTGACCAATGTGGTTGAGACCTATACCGAGCAGGAAGAAGCCCAGTTTGTGGTCAGCGAGATAGAGCGTCTGGTGGAGGAGGGGAAGGCTAAGCTGGGCGACTGTGCCGTGATGTATCGCACCAATGCCCAGTCGAGAGCCCTGGAGGAGGCGTTTGTTCGTTACGGGACACCCTATAAACTGGTAGCCGGCACTCGCTTTTATCAGCGGCGAGAGGTAAAGGACATTATTGCCTATTTTAGGGTTATCCAGAACCCTCATGATAGCGTTAGCCTGCTCAGAATCATCAATGTTCCAGGCAGGGGCATTGGTCAGCGCACCCTGAGCCAGCTTTCCAGCTGGGCAAAATCTTTAGACGTCTCCCTATATGAGGCACTGCAGCTTATAGCTGAACCAAAGGATAATGAAGAGCGTCAGCCTCAGTTTAACTCTCGTATCACTAAGGCGCTAACCAGTTTCGTCAGTTTGGTGGAAGAGTTCATCGCCCGCAGCCGGGAGCTGAACCTGGTTAAACTATTTGATTTAGTTATAAAAAGAACTGGCTATGAGGAATATATAATGAGCGGTGAGAATGGCGAGGAGCGCTGGGAAAATATCCTTGAGCTTCGCACCGTAGCCGCGGGGTATCGGGATTTGAAGCCCGAGGAGGGTTTAACTACTTTCCTTGAGGGGGTAACCCTGGTATCAGATGTCGATGGGCTGGATGAGACGGTGGATGCCGTGACCCTGGTCACACTGCACCAGGCTAAGGGTCTGGAGTTTCCGGTGGTGTTTATTGTCGGCGTGGAAGAGGGCGTTTTGCCCCACTTCAAGTCCTTTACCGAGCCAGAACAGATGGAGGAGGAAAGGCGGCTGTGCTATGTAGGTATAACCAGAGCCAAGCAGCGGGTATATCTGGTCCATGCCTTCCGCCGCCGCCTTATGGGCTCTAATCAGGTGAGTACCCCCTCGCGCTTCCTGGATGATATACCGCAACACCTGAGAGCCAGCAGTGGCTTGTGGCAGGGGGAAGAAAGCCGGGTGATGCCGTCCTTATATTCCAGGAGCAAGACTCTGGCTACCGGTGTGGCTAACTCGGAGCTGAAGGCTGGCGACCGTGTTCACCATGCCCAGTTTGGCGATGGGGTGGTGGTAAGCTGCCAGCCGGTGAAGGATGATGAAGAGGTGGTGGTTGCCTTCACCAGTGGGATGGGGGTCAAAAAGCTGCTGCTGAGCTTCGCCAATCTGGAGAAAATAGAGTAACTATGCCCATCAAAATTCTGGATAAGGAAGTTGTAGCCCGGATTGCCGCCGGGGAGGTGGTAGAAAGGCCAGCCTCGGTGGTGAAGGAATTGGTGGAGAATTCGCTGGACGCCGGCTCATCCCATATTTCTATTGAGGTGAGGGGTGGCGGGGTGAGCTTAATCCGGGTGACCGATAACGGGGCTGGGATTGCACCCGGGGAGGCGGAGCTCGCCTTTGGCCGCTATGCCACCAGTAAGGTACAAAATCTGGAAGACCTGGAGTCTATCTCAAGCCTCGGTTTTCGGGGGGAGGCACTACCCAGTATCGCCGCCGTAGCTCAAGTGGACATGGTTACCTGCGCCACCGGGGAAAAGGCTGGCACCTACCTTGGCTTGAGGGATGGCGCTATCGCTGGGCAGAGGAGCCAGGGGCGGCCTCAAGGAACTACAATTTCAGTAAACAACCTTTTCCGCAAGATACCGGCGAGGTTGAAGTTCCTCAAGTCGGTGACTACGGAAAACAGCCATATCGCCAATGTGGTAAGTCAATATGCCCTTGCCTTCCCCGAGGTTAGATTTTCCCTGTTCCTTGATGGTAGGGTGACGCTGAGGACATCGGGGAGTGGCCAGCTGATAGATAGCATAATTGAGGTCTACGGGGTGGAGGTAGCCGGGAATATGATAGAAATTAAGGACGAAGCAACGGTGCCCTCGCCCCGGGTAACGGGCATGATTGGTTCGCCCAAAGTAAGCCGCTCGGGGAGGAGTTACCTCAGCTTCTTTGTCAACCGCCGCTGGGTAAACAGCCGCCTGCTGGCTCGGGCGGTGGAGGAGGCTTATCACGGGCTTTTGATGGTGGGGAAGCATCCCATTGCCGTCATCAATATCTGGCTGCCGGCTCAGGAGGTGGATGTTAATATTCACCCTACCAAGAGCCAGGTTAAATTTAGTAATGAGCGCGCCGTTTTCAGCACGGTTCACCGGGTAGTCCGTCAGGCTCTGGTGGAGCAAATGCCGGTGCCTGAGGTTAAGGCGGCGGCTGCCAAAACTCTATTCCCCTCAGCGGTGAGGGAGGCAACATCGCCCCCGTACGCCGGGGCTTCTCCTGGTCCAGCTCCCTCTGCCCCAACCCCGGCAATGTCTCTGCCCGTGCTGCGGGTACTGGGTCAGCTCAACAACAGCTATATCATCGCCGAGGGTCCTGATGGGCTGTATCTTATTGACCAGCATGCCGCTCATGAGCGTGTCCTTTTTGAAAGGATTGAACAACAGAGGTCGCAAAAAGAGATAGAGGTTCAGGGACTGCTTGAGCCGATGACCCTTGAGGTCAGTCCCCAACAAGAGGCGGTGTTGAGGTCACGCCATGAAGACCTGGCTGAATTTGGCTTCTCCATCGAGCCTTTTGGCGATAGAACCTTTCTTGTCCGGGCTCTGCCCGCTTTGCTTCATGACAAAGATTGGGCTGGGATGTTGAGGGAGTTATTGGATTCCTTCCCGCAGGGTGATAGCGGTGATTGGGCGAAAGGCATAGCCCAGTCGATGGCTTGCCACAGTGCGGTGAGGGCGGGGCAGACACTATCCGATGCCGAGATGCGTGAGTTGGTGCGGCAGCTGGAGCAGTCAACCACCCCCCATACCTGCCCCCACGGCCGACCGACCATGATTCACCTCAGCTCAGGGCAGCTAAAAAAGGAGTTTGGCCGAACCTAGTCGGCAGCAGCTTATATCAACTGCTGAAGCTCTTGAAGGAGGTCAGAACAGAGGTTATCGGGGAGGGGGGGTGAGGGTTTATTGACCTCTCTGGTGAGCAGGGGCGAGATTGAGATGTTGCCCTGCTCTAGTGCCCAGGTATCGGTTTTTTCATCTACTGGCTTATTTAATCTCTGGCGAACAAACCAGTAGTAAGAGCGTCCGTTATTATATCTTTCTTCAATGGTATCAGTATGGCTTCTGCTGGCGGGATAGGTAATCTTTACCCCCTTGATTTTTTCCAGAGGCAGGTTGGGCAGGTTCACATTGAGGCAGATGTTGGCGGGCAGGGCGCCGGAGTCAACCTTTTTGGCTAATAGGGCAGCAAATTTGGCGGCATCATCAAAGTAGAGGTTATCCCCCCAGCTTACCGAGATGGCAAGGGAGGGGAAACCATGCAGGCAGCCTTGTATGGCAGCCCCCACCGTCCCTGAAATCAGCACATCGTCGCCCAGGTTAGCTCCCCGGTTTATGCCGGAGATTACTAGCTCTATCTTGTCCTTGGCCAGTTTGCCCAGAGCCAGGATAACGCAATCAGCCGGGGTGCCCTCTACGGCGTAGCTTTCTACCCCAGCTACTACGGGTGTTGCTCTCCTTGCCCTTACCGGTTGGTGCAGGCTGACGGTAGTGCCCATGGCGCTCAGTTCTCTATCCGGGGCTACTACCATCACATCGGCGATGCTTTTTAGCTCCTTGGCCAGCGCTATTAGCCCCTCGGCAAATATTCCGTCGTCATTAGTCACCAGTATTCTCACGTAAAACTTCCTTTCCCAACCCTGCAGTTTATCATGGTGGGGGTGATGAGGACAAATTATTGACCCCACCCTCCCCCAAATTTTATCTTATCCTCCCCCATCCCCCCAGCCCCTTTAGGTTTTTCTTCCCGCCCACCCACCCTATAGAGGTTTCACCTCTCTAAAACTCTCCTTTCTGGGGGCTTTGCCCCTAATCCCCCGTTTTTAAATTATCTCTTTCTTCCCCCCTCCCCCTTTTTAACTTTTGTTTTCTTCCCACCCTCCCACCCTCGGGGGTTGCACCCCCAATCTCCCACTTTATTGGAGAAGGGTTTTATCCTGCTTTCTCACTTTAACGGGGTGTTTAAGAGGGGCGTCAGCCCCTCTTCTAAAAATACCCTCCCCCTCCCTTGTAAGGGAGGGGGATAAAGGGGGAGGGTTGCTAAGTCTATGTCTAAAGGGGTAAGGCTAACAATAATCTCTGGTTTAATCTTGTTGGGGCGAGCCGGTTTATGGTAGTATTTGCTTGGTAGGCAAGACAGGAGGTTAGCCGTGGAACCCAGAATTGGTGTCTATATCTGTCACTGCGGCAGTAATATTGCCGGTACGGTTGATACCGAGGAAGTCGCCCGATTTGCCCAGGATTTAGAAGGGGTGGTCGTCGCTCGCGACTATAAGTTCATGTGCTCCGACCCCGGACAGGAGCTTATTAAGAAGGATATCAGGGGGTTGGGGCTCAATCGCATAGTTGTAGCTTCCTGCTCCCCGACCATGCATGAGCCTACTTTCCGCCGTGCCTGTCAGGAGGCGGGGCTAAATCCCTATCTCTTTGAGATGGCCAACATTCGTGAGCACTGCTCCTGGGTGACTGAGGATAAAGAGGAAGCTACCGAGAAAGCCAAGGCGCTGGTCAGTGCCGCAGTGAGGCGGGTTTATTACCATCAGCCGCTGGAGACAAGGGAGGTTTCTTTTAACCCTAATACCTTAATAGTGGGCGGGGGCATTGCTGGCATTCAGGCGGCGCTGAAGATTGCCGATTCTGAGCACAAGGTCTATCTGGTGGAGAGGGACCCCAGTATCGGCGGACATATGGCGCAACTGGACAAGACCTTCCCCACCCTGGACTGTTCGGCGTGCATTCTTACTCCCAAGATGACGCAGGTGGGCTCTCATCCCTATGTTGAGATGCTGACCTATAGCCAGGTGGAGGAGGTCTCCGGTTATATCGGCAATTTCAAGGTTAAGGTCAGGAAGAAGGCGCGTTATATTAACGAAGAGCTTTGCACCGGCTGTGGCTTGTGCCAGATCAAGTGCCCCTGGAAGGTAGATAGCGAGTTTGAAGCCGGTCTGAGTAAGAGAAAGGCAATCTATACCCCCTTCCCCCAGGCAGTACCCAATATACCGGTCATTGACAAAGAGCACTGCGCCTATTTCCTGAGCGGTAAGTGCCGTGCCTGTGAGAAGTTCTGCGAGGCGAAGGCTATAGATTTTGAGCAGGAGGATAAGGTAATTGAGGTGGAGGTTGGCTCTATAATTCTGGCCACTGGTTTCAATGTGTTTGACCCCACCCCCATCTATGCCTATGGCTACAAAAGGCTGGACAATGTTATCACCAGCCTTGAGTTTGAGCGGATGGTCAATTCCGCTGGTCCCACCGAGGGCAAGATTGTGCTTAAAAGTGGCTCAGAGCCGGAGAGCATTGCCATTATCCACTGCGTGGGCAGCCGGGACGAGAAGTATCATGAGTATTGCTCTCGGGTCTGCTGCATGCACTCCATGAAGTTTGCCCACCTGATAAAGGAGCATACCGAGGCCGAGGTCTACGAGTTCTATATTGACATTCGGAGCTTTGGCAAAGGCTACGAGGAATTCTATAACCGCGTTCTCAATGAAGGGACGGTCTTTTTCCGCGGTCGTCCGGCGGAGATAACCAACGTCGCTGAAACACCTGAAGAAGAAGGCAAACTCATCGTCCAGTTTGAGGATACCCTGGTGGGAAGGCAGCGACGGCAGCCGGTGGACATGGTTATCCTGAGCTGTGCCCTGGAGCCGCAAACTGATGCCGATGCTACGGCTCGCTTATTTAATATCAGCCGCAGTGCCGACGGCTTTTTCCTGGAGAGGCACCCCAAGCTGGAGCCGGTATCGACCATGACCGACGGCATCTTTCTGGCTGGCTGCTGTCAGGGACCCAAGGATATACCCGATACTGTAGCCCAGGCTTCAGCGGCGGCGGCTGAGGTTCTGGCTATGATTAGCCGGGGTAGGGTGGAGATTGAAGCCGCCACGGCGGTGGTTGACGAGAGAATCTGCTCTGGTTGCCAGGTCTGCCGACTGGTTTGCCCCTATAATGCCATTGACTTTGATGCCGAGAAGGGGGTGTGTCGGGTTAACGAGGCTTTGTGCAAGGGCTGTGGCGCCTGTATAGCTGCCTGCTTTAGTGATGCGGTAAGCCTTAGCCACTTCACTAACGAGCAGATTGTGGCTGAGATGGAGGGGGCGCTGGTATAGATTTAATACTCACTGGAGACGAAGCTTTTAATCTGGGCGTAGCTGAAAACCGGCCCATCGCGGCAGACATAGACATTGCCGATATTACATCTTCCGCACTTGCCGATGCCGCACTTCATTCTCTTCTCCAAAGTGGTGAGCATCTGCTCCGGTGCAAAGCCCAGTTTTTCCAGCACCGGGAAGGTAAACCGTATCATAATCGGCGGCCCGCAGACAATAGCCACCGCATTGCTGGCTGAGGGCGCTACTTCCTCCAGTATTTTGGGCACTACGCCTACCTTTCCTTTCCAGGCGTCGTCGCCCCGGTCCACGGTAGTTACCATATTTACCGTTTTGTCCTTGCCCCAGGCCTCAAGGTCATAGCCAAAGCACAGGTCGGCGGGACTGCGGGCGCCGTAGATAATATCTATCTTTTTATACTTATCCCGATTGTCAATGACATTCCAGATGAGAGACCGTAGCGGGGCTAAGCCAATGCCCCCGCCAACAAAGACCAGGCTGCTCTTGCCCTTCAGGAAATCGAGGGGGAAGCTATTGCCGTAGGGTCCCCTGAAGCCTATCTCAGCGCCAACACCGAGGCGGTGCAAAGCGTTGGTGACTCTGCCCACTCTTTGCACGGTAAACTCCAGGTGGTCATGCCGGGTGGGGCTGGAGGAAATACAGAATGGGGCTTCGCCGATACCGAAGACGGAGTATTCGCCGAATTGCCCTGACTCAAAGGTGAACTCCTTCTGTAACTTTTTGTCCTTGAAGTTGAAATGGAGGGTCCTGACGCCCGGCGTCTCTTCAATTATCTTTTCGATTACCACTATATGGGGCAGGTAGACATTGCCCCGGGCGAAGAATCTCTTCCCGTGGCTAACATCAGTAGCTGTCATTTTCTTACCTCTGTCTTGACTGGCACGCTCTCCAGCACCTGGGTAATATCCCAGTTCACTGGGCACAGGCGAATGCACCTGCCACAGCCGGTGCAGGCGATGATGTCAAAGGTCATGGGATAGAACTCGTATTTATGGCATACCTTCTGTCTTACCCGCCGCCACTTCTCCTGCCGGGGGTTTTCCATGGGCATCTTGGTATAGAGGGAGAAGCCGCAGCTATCCCAGCTCCTGAATCTCGTTCCCTCCCCCCTGACCAGCTCATCATTGATGTCGAAACAGTAGCAGGTGGGACAGAGCAGAGTGCAGATGCCACAGCTTATGCACTTAGCAGCGGCTTTTTCCCAGAAGCCTTCATCATCAAAGCTGGCGAGTAGTTTATCCTTAATACCCTCGGTATCTAATTTTCTGGTTACCTTGTCATGGGATGTCTTTTTGACTTCTTTAGCTTTAGCCTCGTCGTCTTTGGTGGCTTCTTTTAGGCCGCTGGCTTTGGCAGTTAATTTTTTACCCTTGTCGGTAACCTCTTCAATCAGGAACTCATCGCCGATATCGGTGAGCATGAGGTCAACATCGGTTGACTCGGCAGGGCTGATGCCCATGGAGGTGCAGAAGCAGCTTTCACACGGATTAATACAGCCCAGCCCGACTAATACGGTGTTATTCCTTCTGGATAGATAGTAGGGGTCTTGGTAAGCGTCTTTAAAGGTCATATCCAGTATGGCCATGGCTCTGGCATCACAGGGGCGAATGCCAAAAATCAACTGCTTGTGTTCATTGGAGGGCGGCAGTTCTATCTGGTAGCCCTCCTTGTCTTTCTGGAAGCGGAACATCTCCTCCATGGGGGGGAAGAAGCTGGCCTTGGGGGGGACAACCGTATTTCGGTACCAGTCCAGAAAGCTGGTATCTTTGCCATCCCACTTGAGCATCTCAGCCACGCCGCTTTCCCTTGACGGAGCCAATACGGTAAACTGCTGGCTCCATGTTTCAAGGAGCTTGGCGATATCCTTTTTGTTTACCTTCTTATTGCTCATTTCTACCTGAAGAAATCCTCAGCCTCTTCCTGTTCATAGTGGGTCATCAGGGGCCGGGCTTCCTTGTCCATGCCGGTCTTGAAGCGGAACAGCTCATCCACAATGTCATACATCTCTCGGGTCAGGCTTCTTAATGGGATACGCACCGGGCAGGCGCGCTCGCACTCACCGCAGTCGGTGCATCTTCCGGCAACATGGATGTTGCGTATTATCTGGAAGATGAGGTTATCCTGCCAACGGGGCACCGGCAGCGCCCACTGGGGCTCGGTCTCCTCGACAAAGCACCGCTGGCAGAAGCAGGCGGGACAGACATTGCGGCAGGCGTAGCAGCGGATGCAGCGGCTGAACTCATTCTCCCAGAATGCCCACCTCTCCTCCGAGGATATCCCTTTCAGCCTTTCTATATTTTGTCCGCTGGCTTCCAGGTTGGGCGCCGGCGGTCTGGGCTCACCGAGAAGGAGGTCATATTCCTGGGGGGTGGGGAATTCACAGGCAAGGCAGTTATCAAAAAGGACTTCAGTGGCGGGGAATTCCTTTTTCCCGCCATTAACCTTTATCGCTACCTTGTCCCCCTCTCTGGTGATATCGTCCAGCTCATCTCTATTCTTACCCACCAGCTGCTCTACCTTGCTGAGGTCAATAATTCCCGGGCAGGGGACGCCCAGAATTACCACGTCCTCCCTGACTACCTTATTATCCTGGATTAAGCTGACGATGGAACGGCTATCGCAGCCCTTAGCCACAATGCCCACCCGACCTTTTATCTCGGTCAGGAAATTGGCTAGATTATTGACGATAAAGGGATTGATTACCAGGCGCTCGGCATCGTTTTTGTCTTTGGTTATCAGGGGGGTGGCGGTAAATTTCAGGCTCCCCGGTTCAAAGCCGATAATCCAGTCAACCTTGTTTTGCTCTAGCAGTGCTCTTGCTTCTTGCCTTAGTTTTTGTTCCATCCTCTTGTCTTTCGGAAAACATTTGATTAGGGCCGATTTCCTTCAGCCCTTCGGTCACCTCAGTCACTACCTTGGTGAACTTTTCTCCTTCTGAAGCTGATACCCAGCTGGCCTGAATCCTCTGAGGCTCAACGCCCAGATACTCAAGGAATTTCTTGGTGATGGCTATCCGGCGGCGGGCGCGGTAGTTACCCGTTTGGTAGTGGCACTCACCAGGGTGGCAGCCTGAGACCAGCACGCCGTCGAAACCCAAGCGCAGAGCCTTGATGATGAACAGAGAATCGACCCGGCTGGAGCAGGGGACCTTTATTATCCTGATGTTGGCCGGGTATTTCTTGCGGCTGGTTCCAGCTAAATCGGCACCGGCATAGCTGCACCATTTACAAAGGAAACCGAGTAGCTTGGGTTCCCATTCTGACTCTTGTTTCATTCGTACCTCTGGGCAGTAAAGCCGTTAGCCATTGTATCATAGGGGTGGGATAGCATCAAGCATATGTACTCGTTCAATTACCTAGCAACCCACCCCCTGTATCCCCCCTCCCTTACAAGGGAGGGGGGATTATATAAAAGAGGGACTTCGTCCCTCTAAAACTCCCTATAATATGTTGAGGGGCTTTGTCTCCGAGGGGGTTTTTAGGTCTCTCTTCCCACCCACCCGCCCTCGGTGGCTTTGCCTCCCCTGAAGTTAAGGAGTGGAACTCCTGTAGGGAGGGTTGGGTGGGAAATAAGAGATAAGCCAAAAAGAGGGAGGGGATAGGTGGAGAATCCTCCATAAAGCGTGGGATTGGAACGCTAGCCCTTATAGGGTGGGGAAGATATGTAAAGGTCGTTTGTTAGGGGGTAGATTGAAGGGGCGAAGCCCCTTCAAAAGTAATCCCTCCCCCTCTCCTTTGAAGGAGAGGGGGATAAAGGGGGTGAGGTTGATAAATAATCTCTATTGAATTGCCTTTTCGACTGCCCCATTGCTATACTCTTTATAAGAGATTTGGACTATGAAAACCAGCGATTTTGATTACCGCCTCCCCCCAGAACTTATTGCTCAAACGCCGGTTGAACCAAGAGACCAATCGCGACTTATGGTTCTGGATCGCAGCCATGGTTCGATAGAGCACCACCGGTTTTGGGAAATAGTCGATTTTTTACGGGACGGAGACGTTCTGGTGTTTAACGATAGCCGGGTTATCCCGGCTCGGCTTGAGGGCAGGAAGGTTGATACCGGGGGTAGGGTGGAGCTTCTGCTGCTGCGTCGGCTTGATACCGCTGTCTGGGAGACATTGGTAAGGCCGGGTAAGCGGGTCAATGTTGGCACCAGGGTTGAGATAACCGACGATTCTGCCGGCGGTAGCGTTAAGGTCTTGGCTGAAATAACCGGGCGGGGGGAAAACGGAATAAAGGTGATGACCTTTTCTGACGAAAAGCTATTACTGAAGTTAGGCCAGGTTCCGCTGCCACCCTATATACACACTCCTTTGACTGCCTCTGAACGCTATCAGACAGTCTATGCCCAAGCACCGGGCAGTGTGGCTGCGCCTACTGCTGGATTGCATTTTACCCCTGAGCTGCTTGAGCAGATAGAGCAGAGAGGAGCTAACTGCCTGTTTGTTACCCTCCATGTGGGGCTTGACACCTTTCGGCCGGTTAGAGAGGATGACCCCCAGAAGCATCCCATCCATAAGGAGTATGGCAGGTTAAGCCAGGAGGTAGCCACCGAGCTATCCCGGGCTAAGAGGGAGGGGCGGAGGGTCATTTGTGTCGGCACCACCACGGTGAGGATTATAGAGGGGGCGGTTCAAGCCAGTAAGGCGTCTCTATTAGAGCCATTTGAAGGCTGGGTAAGCCTCTTTATTTTACCCGGATACCAGTTCCGTGTGGCTAGTGCCCTGATAACCAATTTTCACCTGCCGCGGTCAACACTGCTGATGTTGGTTGCTGCCTTTGCCGGCAAAGATTTTATTGCTCAGGCTTACCAGGAGGCAATAGCCTGCCACTACCATTTCTATAGCTTCGGTGACGCCATGCTTATTTTATAGCCTGGGGAAACATCGCCTTTACAAAGTAGGTTTTTCAGACTAAAATAGCTATGATTCGGCGGGAGTAACTCAGTTGGTAGAGTCCCTGCCTTCCAAGCAGGTTGTCGCGAGTTCGAGTCTCGTCTCCCGCTCCACAAAGCTTGGGCGACTACTGGCACTACCCTTCCCCGCGACTACTTCAAGAGGAGATGTTAGGGTGATGCCTGGGTCTTATTGCCAGGAAGTAAAGCACGAGGGCAATGATGAGTGCGGCCAGCAATATAGCCCACCAGTAAGTACTGACCCAAGGTGGTGAAGATGCTGGAACTGAGGGTGGGAAAGATGCCGGGGCTAGCACAGTAAATTCCCCGGCGAGACTATCCAGGGCAATGGTATAAGTTCCTGGTTCGTCCTTGATTACAGTAAAGGATATTTGTCTACTTTCCCCAGCAGCTAAAATAATTTCCTGGCTTTGTTCTGTTTCGCCATCTATCTCTAAGTTCAACGTGTAGCTGCCCTCAAGCTGGCCGGTGTTCTGAACGGTAACAGAAATAGTTACCGGCTCCCCCACTTCTGTCTGAGCGGGATTGATGACAAGTTCGCTTAGATTGAATTCTACTGGAGGGGGTACTGGCACTATCTTGGCTAAGATGGCAAATATCGAGGTGTGGCTTATTAGGACAGTTATTTCATTGCCTTGGGCAACGTCGCTATAAGCTGGTTCAAGTTCTGTCCAGCCATGCTCCGGTTCATAAGAGGTAACCAGTATTGTAGAGGTGTTTTCCGGTAGCCAGTCTGGGTCATAGCTCAGTGTAAATTCAGCTGGCTTATCGAGAGTGATTGAGCAAGGCACTGAATCGTTAATGTAGCCAGTGAGGTTATATGCGGGGCCAATCATTTCCGTACCGCTTGGAGGTGAGATTGATTCCTCACAGACCCTCATCTCTATTCTTCTTAGAACATCGCCGTTAGCGCAGGTAACTGTAGTGCCACGTTCCAGTTCTAGCTTGTGCTTATTATCCGGGTCAGTAGCCAGGCAAGAATGGAGGAGTTTCCCCGAGGAGCTGACCTTAGCCACGGTTACTTTGCCCAGAATGTCTATCTCAAGCTCTCGGTACCTCGGTGTCCCGTCATCCTCAGGCGGCAATTCCTCTAGCAGGTAGTTTATGGTGAACGAAAAGCTGTCCCCTTGGGCATCATTTTGAGGCTCTCCGGTTTCAGGGAATTCCCATGCCCAAACCAGGGTGAGAGTTTCATGGGCGTAAAGCGTGTCTATCCTGATATAATGTGAGCCAGAGGCACTTTGTGGCAAATCATGAATTGTAGCCGGTAAGGTTATGTTTGACCTTAACCGCTCACAGGAAAGATTGAGCAGCAAGTAGTCATCAAGTACGGCACCATCTCCGGCGTAGTCGACCTCTTCAATATCACTTATCCAGATGGTAACCGCCCCTTCCTTGCTACCGGCATTATGTAGCTCAACAATCTTGGTGCCACTGTCGCCAGGCT